>Ga0041059_1001414_pt1 | contig 19060 bp, 17 predicted proteins | sample AraColnosormetaG_FD_56232 | JGI IMG/M metagenome (GOLD analysis project Ga0041059, IMG submission 56232) | Arabidopsis roots microbial communities from North Carolina, USA - Col MF nosort | ecosystem: Host-associated > Plants > Roots > Unclassified | place: USA: North Carolina | collected...
TTTTTTTTTTTTTTTTCTAATTGTATAGAAGGAAATACAATAATTAATATTCCTAGTCAAATTGTATAATTTTCATACCATTTTCTGACAATTTCAATTTCGGACAACAATTTAATGATGTTCTAATTTAACGTGGGTCCCAACTAACTTAAAACGTGTACGTGGCTTACGACGTCGTTTACAAGTTTATACGTCGAACTATCAACATCATTCTACCTTTCTTTCTCTCTTTCTCTCAAAATCCAAAATGTTGTAATTTGCAATTCTTCAGTTTCCGTTTCTCTCCTGAGAAATTTATTGACTTCAAAAACCCTAAAAAGACTTGTGATTGTTCGTTTCTCTAACTCGAATGTTGATCGTACGACGGTGAGTGATCGTAGTACAATGACGAAGAAATCACAGCCGCAGATTCCGCCTCCATTGTCCCGTCGCGGCGGCGTCGTGTGGCTGGGATGGAAACTCGTAATCGCTTTCTCCGTCGCGCTTTGCCTTCTTGCTCTTCTTCGAATCCAACTACAGTACAATTCCTTCACGACATTGTCGTTTCCACTCTCCGTCGCGAGATCTCAGACACCGCTTCACAAATACTCCGGTGATCGTCCCAAGCTCGCTTTCCTTTTCTTAGCTCGCCGTGATCTCCCACTTGATTTTATGTGGGATAGATTCTTCAAGGTCAAAAAAGATTCTTAGTCCTATTAATACTTGTCCGTTATTCTAAATTTCGAAAAAATTGCTGATTCTGGTGATTTTGCAGGGAGTGGATCATGCGAATTTCTCAATTTATATACATTCAGTACCTGGTTTCGTGTTCAATGAAGAAACTACACGATCACAGTATTTCTATAATCGCCAATTGAACAATAGCATTAAGGTGAGTGTTCATGAGAATTTCTCCATTTGATGTTTTTTTATAGTGAAACTTAGGGTGGTGTTGTTATGGTTATAGGTAGTATGGGGAGAATCAAGCATGATTGAAGCAGAAAGATTGTTGCTTGCATCTGCTTTAGAGGATCACTCCAATCAAAGATTTGTTCTTCTCTCTGACAGGTTTGCTTCTTTCAGCATTACTCTTTCAGATCATCTTATGCCTGACCACTTATTGCATCTGACTTTGAGCACATTTGTGGTTTGTACGGACTTATTTCATTTTCATCTACTTTCTGTTTTGCAGATGTGCTCCATTATATGACTTTGGCTATATATACAAATATCTTATCTCTTCACCGAGGAGTTTTGTGGATAGGTAGATTGAAAGTCTGAATTTATGAGGTTTCTTAGTACTTCATACTTGATATATATGGCCTGATAACTGGTGTATTATAAGAGGAGTTGTCTAGATGTTGATAACTATGTTTGTTGCTCTCTATTGGCAGTTTTCTTCATACTAAAGAGACACGGTACAGTGTGAAAATGTCTCCTGTCATACCTGAAGAGAAATGGCGAAAAGGATCCCAGGTATCTTCATTTTCTTGCTTAGGAAATGAACATTGCTACCAAGATTTTTGAAGCCTGAGTTTCTTGTGAAAATTTAAGCATTAGGAGGATAGGGACCTTTTAAAGTTCATGAAGTTTTTAATCTCATCTTAGTTTTATCTATTGCAGTGGATAGCTTTGATCAGAAGTCATGCAGAGGTCATTGTAAATGATGGTATCGTATTCCCAGTTTTTAAGGAATTCTGCAAGGTAAAGATTAAGCTTTATGATCATGACTTTAATTTCAATCTTGATTCTTTGTTGCTGAAGAAACAATAACTTACTTCTTGATTTCTCTTTCGATTTGCAGAGATGTCCACCTTTAGGTACCAATGAGGCATGGTTGTTTCTTGTAAGTGCTATTTCAAAGTTGGTATTTTTCATTTAATACCAGCCTGAATGTTTATGTTGATTCTTTGTGTTGGTTTCAAAACAATCTCAACAGTGTCTTTTCTGTAGTCTATGAATACTTCTCTCCATTGATTAACCTCTTTCTTTATTAAACAAATGGGGAAACTTTTATTACGTTTGATGTGAACTCAGAAACAGAAGCGACGCAACTGCATCCCCGATGAACACTATGTGCAAACATTGCTTACGGTGACCATCATATCTGATACACATCTCTCTCATTTTTGTTTCCATCTAAAAAGTTCCATATTGTTAATGTATTACAAACTGACCATTTCAGATGCAAGGACTAGAGAGTGAAATGGAACGAAGAACAGTGACATACACTGTATGGAACGTTTCAGGTACAAAATATGAAGCCAAATCTTGGCATCCCGTCACTTTCACATTGGAAAACTCCGGCCCTGAGGAAATAAAAGAAATAAAGGTACAATCTTTTTGTTCAGAGGATTAATATCACAACCGAATGAATCCCTAAGTAATCTCTCTAGTTCTTTTGCTTTTCTCGGGACAGAAAATAGACCATGTCTATTACGAGTCTGAATCTCGAACGGAATGGTGTAAGGCGGATTCGAAACCCGTCCCATGCTTTCTCTTTGCAAGGAAGTTCACGAATGAAGCTGCTATGCGCATTGTGAGTGAAGGACTAATAGGATCATCAGCAAACAAAACCTTATAACTTTGCAACAGTGTAAGCAAGTAGGTCAAGCAACAGAGCGTATACATAGAGTAGGAATAGCATTGATACATTACAAACATCCCTCATGAGGTTTAATGGTTTATGATTATATATGACGCTTAGTAAAAACTAATAATCATTCTTCATGGATAATCTTGTGTTTGGGTGTTAAAATTTCTATGTGTATATGTCTGAAGAAACTGGCTTCGATTAATAGAATATGTTAATAGCAAATTCTACTCTGGATTGATGTCTTTTACTCATTCTCCTGGAAATTGTTAAAAAAAAACTAAAATTTTCAAGGACTCGAACACACAATAATGAAGTACATAAACACTTAACCAAAACAAACTTTTTAAACAAGTGACCTTACATTTTTCTTTATAGTTGGTAGCGTAAAGCACATGTTTTGGTTGCTTTATGGGCGGACTGGGCCTAGTTCGTCGGAATTCTAAGCTTCTTTTGCAAATCTGATGATTCCATAGAAATGAGTCAAACGACGAGCCGTTGGACGGTAGTTGAGCTCAATTGGGCCACATTTTTTGAAAAAATTTGTTCACTAAAATTAGCTTAAAAAAAACATTTTTTTAATTGGGCTACAACAATGCAATTATTCCAAATCCATAGTATTGGCATTGTCATTTTTATAAAAATCTCTCTGAATCTTTTAAGTTCAAAAATCTTAACCATTAAAAAAATTCCCAACCGACTCGAGCTAAGCCTAGCAATCATAAAAAAAGGAAAACTTCCATTAACGAAAACTTCTCATCAGAAACTCAACTCCTCCTCCTCCTCCTGCAATCTTCTTGTTTTCTCTTTAGGCTTTTATTTTCATTTGGGCTTAAAACCCATTATCCTCTCACACTAAATATTTTTAGAAAACAAAAATGCTCATACTTATTTAAAAGGAATTTTGTATATAAATGAGTGATTGTGATTAATTTTGAGATGTATGGTAATTTTTTTTTATAATATATATGGTAACTTAATGGTAACCATATAGTTAAATGCAGAGTCCAATAAAAATGATCACCTTGGGTCTGAAAAATTGAAATGATGAGAAGCTCAGTTTGAAGTTTGAACTTTGAAGCATCTGTACTATGTAGTGGATTTTGCTTTCAGTGTTTCATAACACAAAAGAAGTATTAAAATCTTAGTTAGCAGAGCTCTCAAACCAAAAGAATAGTAACAAGTGGTTGTGACACCCTTTTAACTACTTCTCACTAGTAACGTAGCAAAGACAAGATTCTTTATTCTTCTTTCATGTGTTTATATCCATGAAATTAGAAAAATAGTAATAATGTACCTTGGTTACAACTTACAAGCAACATCACCAAATACAATGCAAAACAAAAGAAGAGAGAAGATCTACATGATTTCAACATTAAAACCTAAGCTCTTATTCTTCCCTGAAACTGGTTTTGATGTTCAAACTTAGAATCAATCTCATCACTCAGTAGTTTACATCATTACTTCTTAGGATACTCTCTCGCCCCGAAAATAGTAGATCCTATTCTCACATTTGTGCTTCCCAGTTCAATCTGCAACTCACCAAACCGTAAAGAAAACTCTTTAACATTTTGAACAGAAAGAATTTTTCACTCGAATCAACAATCACAACAACTTACTGCTAGTTCAAAGTCACCAGACATCCCCATAGATAGCTCACATTGCTCCTCCGGTATTCCAAGCTCCTTACACACTTCACTTCTGCATTTCGCAAGCAACTACACTTACAATAAGAAACGAAAGTGAGCTCTTTTAAGCATCTCACGATATTACCAAACATTATAGGTTCAAACCAGATTATATAAACCTTGAAATTCTCTGGGGTTGAAGTGTAATCAGCCATCCCTATTGTCATCAAACCAGAAAACTCAAGATTCGAGCAAGCTTCCTTCACGTGTTTCGCCAGTCCTACGCATCCCGAGGGTTCCACGCCGAATTTAGCTGAAAGTTTTGGTGAATACGATCATGTAAGATAGCTTTAAGAAAAGTGAAAGTGGGAAAACATTTGAGATAAATGTTGAAGAAGAAATTCCAGATTCTTACAGTCTTCACCACTGGTATTCACTTGGACAAATACCTTCAAGGGCTTTCTTCCGATATTACCAACCACACGATCAAGCATATTTGCAATCTATAAAGCATATGCAAATAAACAAAACCGGTGGACTGTCACACGTATATTCCTCAAGTGGTTTGATCACTTATCAAACTCTCAATCCATCTTTAATATCACTACCCACAAAAGTTCAACAATAGAGTCCACTATCTGGATAATTGTAGTATTCTTACCCAAAGATCATGATGTTTTCGTTATCTAACACCTCGAAAGAGCTCTAGAACATTTAACAAACCAATTTCTCTTTAAATATACAAAAGAGAAACTTTTACCTTTTCATCATCAACACTTTCCACGGTCACAAGGTTAGGAACACCAGCTGATCAAACCAAAGAATTAAGAATAGAACTCAAGTGTGGAGTTTTACACCCAATTTAGTAACTCAATACAAAAAAACTAAAGATGAGGACTTTGAAATAGCAAAGTCAATTTACATAGCAAAGGCTTCACTTTGTTGCTCTGCAAATTCCCAATGAAATGCCACTCTATATCTTCTGGAAGCTGCAAATTTCAATGTATCAATATAAATTCAGAACTTTTCTAATCCAAAAGATTCAATTTTTAAAGGATTCGTAGAAATCATAGCAAGCAGAGAGAACCTGAGGTGCCTTCTCAATGATCTCTTGCACATAATTCTCTCCAAAAGACCTCTGACCAGCGTCGTATACTTGGCGAATCAGAGAAACTGGTTTCGTCTTACTCACCGCTACGACCCGTATCTGATCCGACCCACGACCCGCTTTCTCCGCCGCCTGGTTTACCCGCTGAAACACCGATCTCAGAGCCGCCACACCATCAATCGCCGCCGCCGACATAGTAGAATCCGCCACGTGTTCTTTGTCTGGCTCCTCTTCGTTCATCGAACAATCACTGATCTTCTGGTCACAGCTTTGTGGGAGAGAAAGAGGGAGGACAGAGAGACGGATAATACGCTGCGTTTCGATGTTTTAATTTTCAATGAAAAAAAAAACATTCGCCACGTTTCGAAACAGAGGAACAATGTTGATTTTTCCCCAAAAAAAAAAGGAACAATGTTGATACCCGTGAGAAGTTAAACGAATGTACTGTTGCAGATGTATTGCTAAATTATGGATGTAGATTAATTATATACGTAGTTGTAAATACTAAATAGTTTTGAAAATAAATACCAGTGGGAAATATTTTTTTCATAAAACAAAAACTATATCCTAAAAAAAAACTAGAACCTAATAACCCCAAGCATCATGTGTAAATTTGTGTTTTTGTATATAAGCAAATGGCAATTTTGATTTTTTTTTCTTGACAAATGGGCAAAGTCTATAAACCATCAAAATAAGTTCTTTATTCGTAATTGATTCCACAAACCTTTGATATTCATTTTGTCTTCATAAGTTAAATTTGTGTTTTTGTACATTTATTGTCACACATCCTATTTACCACTAGTTTCAACCATGGGGACTTTCATATATTTCTAAATTCTAAGTCTGGATTTTAATGAGTGCATGGTTGAAGTTGTTCTCTAAATCTTTCATGCTTTTTAAATCCAACGTACATTTAACGATCCATATGTCTCTCCACTTAGAAACTTCGACACTTTATCATCCCTCAACAATCATAAGAATTTCATTAAGGAGTTTAACCAGTGTGCCTATAGCGTCACAGTCCGAACTTTAAATTGCAGCAATGTCCTTCAAGTTGAAGGGACTTTTTGTACTTGTTTAAAATACGCAAATATATTAGGGTCCCAAATTTATTATTCATTGAATTTATCCCACCAAGTTAAGTGTCAACGCCTTACTTGAGTGCTCTCAGAACTGAATTTAGTCAAGTTTGAACAAATATGTATATACCGTGTATTACGGAAAGTCTTGTATTGTACATTTGTACTCGTACCTTTTTCTCTCCTATATATTTTTCTTAGTTCTAAATGTATTATTTGCTTCATGGATATGATTGATACTACAAAAAAACTAGTTGAATAATAAATATGAACGCTTCAAAAAATGTCAATGTCTAACCTTTTGACAAAAAAAAAGAATGCAAGTTTCGTAAACATGGCACATAAAGGCTAAAGTGTGTACAACAAAAAGACTTGGTTTGGTTCGGATAGTGGAGTTCCATTCCATATGGATACACTATTGAACAATATCTCCCTAAATCAGTAAATCTCTATATAGTATATACTTCGTAAAAACATTATAATTTAGTTGATTGTTTGTAATCAACCTAACAATATTACGCAAAAACATTATATTTTTAAAGATATATTATCATAAATCGTATTACGTTACGTTTATAATTAAATCCTTAAAAACAATTAGTAGATAAATCATTTGAGCTTTCTGAGTTAACTGATCGTGTTGTCAGGATCAGGAAGAGAAAAAAAATCACTAACGGATGCGATCAAGACGTTACTATACTAGTTGCACTTTTAGCTAAAAGATTATTTATTTTTACTTTGTCTCTAGATATTATTAAACTTGGATATCTCATGGTGTTATTCTTTGCAAAATATCTAGATATTTCCCCTTTTACTTATTTAAAGTAATTAATTTCCTTATTTTGTCTCTGGATATTTTGGAGAAATTTTTATCTCCAAATATCGATGATATATACCAAATCACAAAAACATCTATATATCTAGAGCTATATAGCTAAAAACAATTTATTGCCAAATGATCAAATGAATTTCATGTGTCCCACTTTTGTTCTGCCTAAATTTAGAAATTTATTGTTTTTTTTTCTACGCGAGCCTAACTCGTTTTACTCTTCTGAAATCTAAACTCTTCGAATTTAATTGACCACTCCACTAAAAGAGTCTTAAAAAGTCAAATATTTTTCTTATTACGACCTAATTTTGAAAGAACTTCTTCGTTGACCTATGCATCATTCTCTCGTCTATAAATACCATTCACGTCGTTCGTTACTCTTCATCTAAAAACATTCATACACATACAAACACACGAAAATACATCCCAATTCTAAAAAAATTGTTTTTTCAATTTTTCTCCTTTGATTTCTTAAAAGAAGATCCACAACAACAAGAATGAATACATTCAAGATATCATATTTCATTATGGTGCTCATAATGGTCTTAGCCATTGCTATAACATTTAGCGAGCCGCTAACGGTTGAAGCAAAACATCAACACAAATATGGTTGGGGGATAGCCGCTTCTGCAAGGAACAAAGGTAGGAAACATTTAGGTGCAACATTGACATGTGACAAAAGCTCCAAGGTATGTCGTCTCAAAGGCAGTCCAGGTCGTAATTGTTGTCGTAAGAAGTGTGTCGATTTGAGGACCAACAAATTGAACTGCGGAAGATGTGGAAAAAGCTGCCAATACTCGGAGGTTTGCTGCAACGGATATTGTGTAAACCCAATGTTTGATAGGAGACATTGTGGAGGTTGCTTTAAGAAGTGCAAGAAAGGGAGATCGTGCGCCTATGGGATGTGCAGCTATGCTTAAAGAAAAAATATGGGATAAAGGTCACTAAGGAAAAATAATTTTAATTTATTGGTTGAAATTGGATTACATTCCCTTTATATTACATACACTTCGGAATTAAAAGATAATATAGCTAGCTTACATAACGGTCTAGTACTTGTTCTTAAAGATATATAGGTCTTGTAAAAGTTTGTCATCACTATTACATTGTTAAATTTATTTATATGCACATGTCACATGTAACAATCCAATGTATTATTATTGAATAAAGTTTGAATTGATTAGTTACATTTTATTTTTTAATAATTTATAAAATAAGCAATACAAAGCTAAGTTCTATAGTCCTAAAACAATTCTATTTACGATGGATTTTCAAGTTTTATTAAGGGATTAATCATAATTTTTCCCTTAAATATCCAACATTATCCTAATCCCATTTACTCTTTGATATAAAAGTGAAGATGATCTAGGAGATGTACGGATTTGAGTCATTTGACAGAAGTTGACTTTAGTGCCTAGAAGAAAGGGATGATAATGACATTTGTTAATTGCCGTCTATATAGTTTTCTTATATATCATCACTCGTTTTCAGTCGTTTTCAAATAAAAAGCGCATTATGTTAAACAAGTTGAAGTATTTACCGATAAATTAAATCTGATAATTGGCACCATGTTGTATGCGTCGGCCGATACCATGCATGTCAAAATGCAGTGTCTTTGTGTACCGAACTCACGAATCATAGACTTAGACTAGTCACTATGTTTATATATACAAAAGGACTAAATTATATATACTCCAAACTTGTGAGATTATTAAACAAGTACAAACTAAAATCCAAAGTCAAAACCATTAATCCATCGTCATCTCAAGCTCGTGCACCCACGTCTATCTATAAATAAGCGAAGAGCGTTGATCAAAGAAGTATTTCGATAATATAAGTTTCATTTCATTAGTCAGCGCCATCCGTGTGTCCCACCTTCTCATCTTTCACACATAGACACAAAATCATATATACTTAATAATAGATACTGATATGTATATTCTCTAGCTTATATCTATTGTCGTGTATATATATTTGCACACACATAGTTCAATTCAAGCCTTACATCTTCTAGCAAATGGCTTCTCTTTTCTTAACAATTATTTCACTTCTCTTTGCAGCTTTCTCTTCTTCTGTTGTAGAGGCTGCTTACAGTAATGGTTATACCATTCCCAAACTATTACCAAACCCTATCGATTCTTGCTGGCGAAGAAACCCTTATTGGGCGTCTAACCGTCGTGCACTAGCCGATTGCGCGGTAGGGTTTGGAAAATCTGCGGTTGGGGGGAAATACGGGTCGATCTACGTGGTTACAAACCCATCAGACGACCCTGAAAACCCTAGACCCGGAACACTGAGATACGCAGTGATCCAATCTAAACCATTATGGATCACATTTGCACGTGACATGGTCATAGTGTTGCGTAACGAGCTCATCATGAACAGCTACAAGACGATTGATGGAAGAGGGGCTAAAGTGGAAATTGCCTATGGACCATGCATAACGATCCAACATGTGAGCCATGTCATTATACATGGGATAAGTATCCATGATTGTAAACCGGGTAAGTCGGGGCGGGTACGGAGCAGCCCGACCCATGTTGGTAGCCGGAAAGGATCGGACGGTGATGCAATAGCCATTTTTGATTCGTCACATATTTGGATTGATCATTGTTTCTTTTCTCGGTGTCAAGATGGTTTGATCGATGTACTTCATGCTTCTACGGCTGTCACTATTTCTAATAACTACTTCACGCAGCATGATAAAGTAAGTTTATATTTTACATAGATGTAACTTCTACAATAGTATTTTGAATACTTGATGATAATTTGGTATGTTTTTATGAAGGTGATGTTACTCGGACATAATGACAATAATGTGGAAGATAAGATCATGAGAGTTACAATTGCGTTCAACCATTTCGGACCGGGTCTTATTGAGAGAATGCCTAGGTGAGTGTACATGCATACATATTGATATCTAGATTACTTGAACTAGATTAGAAAATGCTGACATGGATATGTGACTGATGACGTGGCAGAGTGCGAAGAGGATATGCGCATGTAGCAAACAATAGGTACGAGAAATGGCAAATGTATGCGATCGGAGGAAGTGCTGATCCAACCATTTTTAGTGAAGGCAACTACTTCGTTGCTTCTGATGACCCTAGCAAAAAACAGGTCTCTTCATTTAAAATAGTTAATATTTTAATAACTATCATTACAATACCACACATCAATAATGCAATGAAATCTTACATGCATATATATGATTCTATATATTTAGGTGACAAAAAGAATAGATAGTGGATATGATTGGAAGAGATGGAAATGGAGAACGTCCAAAGACGTTTTTAAGAACGGAGCTTACTTCGTGCCTTCTGGCTACGGAACCGTCACGCCGTTGTACGGAAGAGCAGAGCGGTTTCCGGTGTCTCACGGCTCTCTCGTCCCTTTGCTTACTTCATCCGCCGGTCCTCTCCATTGCTATTCCGGCAGAATTTGCTAACTAATTAATTATTATTCACGTATATATACATATGTGATTATATATAATGTTTCATAAAATGTAACGTTTTGATAATTTTGTTTCTTTCCTTGGAAACGACGAGGCGGAATTCCTGTTCCTGAGGTGTGTTTTGTGAATTATTCAGTACCCGGGACGGAATTCAAGTTATCTTGGAGGATTTATATACTTTTTGTTTTACTTTCAAGATTTGTTTTGTATAAAGATTTGAAGTTGACCAATGTGAAGAGTATAGTATTTTGGAGAAGTTTTTGTCTTGGCTTATACGAACAATTATGTGATTCTTAATATGGATGACGGTACAGCTACCATTATGCTTGCAAAATTTTTCTTGCTTGGTGCCTACCAAAAGATTACTATCCGACCAAAACGAAAAATTTACTATTGTATAAGAAAACACAAAAAATTATACGAAAATCTTTATCTAGAACTTGTAGTATACACAAAATCAAAGATAAAAGGTAAAGAACAAAAAAGGCAAAAGAGAGCGAAAAAAGAAGAAAAGAAGAGTGTGAGTGTGACCATGCTTTTAATCTTTTTAAAATTATGATTTCATTGGAGCTTTTAGAAAATTCTGTTCTCATTGCTTTGAACTCCACAAGTGACCGGAGCATTGGCTCTCACTTTCCTCAAGTACCAATATACTCCACCGGCAACGCCAATCGCTCCTGCCGCTGAAACTGCCGTCACTGTTCCTGTTAGCGACAAATTTTCCGGTTCAAATCAGGTCACAACTTACAAGTATATATAAAGTCATATAGTAATAAGATGACCACAAACTTCATGTTGTAGTTATAGTAAACTTGCTTATTTACCTGCGATAGCTCCTACGCGTTTATGGTTTACGAGGCTTGGATCTGCAGAATGTATCAAAATGATTGAAAATACGTATTAGTACTATCTAATAGTCCCTACCAAAAAAAAAACTATCTAATAGTAGTTAAATAGTTCTCAATAGAAATTGTAGTTAGGACGAAAAGATATGAACATAGACATTTTGACCTTTGCAATAAGTAGTGACATTGCCTTGTTTACAAAGGCACAAAAAATCTCGTGTCCTCGTATTAAACCCACAAACTCCACCACCTTTAGTCGTTTCTTGGCAAAGAAGGCACTTCATTGTCACTGGAAATTCGTAATCAACCCTTATCCCGTACTCTGGAAACTGATCATACGGTGCATTCTCCACACCTGTACTCCTCCAATACACACTTGTATACGTCGCACAGTCCTGCAGCATGAGCCTAAGAGATTGAGTCGCTTTAGGGTAATACGAACAACAAGAAACCCTAGATCCCAAAGCAGAGCCACATTCAGGCAAATGTCTGCATAGATAGCTAGAACTATCGCAGGACGAGTCACATCTATCTGGAAACCTTTCGCAGAAGAGCGGTTTTGGTTCGACGATAACTTTATCGGTGTTGCAGTTGAAGAACAAGTAGTCGTTTTGAGGAGAGACAGTGAAGTGTGTACTTGAATCGATGCTAAAAGATCTAGTGGGTCGAAAATTGTCTCGATCTTGACAGTTCCACATGAATGGATCGGAGACAAGAAGGTGAGGATCAGAGTAGCTTATAGATTTAACAGGGTATTTACCAGATGGTGTTCTAAGTTCGAGCTTGGTATCGTTGTCGGAGCAAATGAGCATGTGTCTGTAATAAGGGCTACCACAACCGTCGTCGATGGAAAAAGGGTAATTTATCGGAATGTTGCCGCAAGAAGATCTGCAGAGATTTGATTGGGATGATGTTGTTGATGATTGAAGAAGGATGGTCATGAGAAGGGAGAAGAAGATAATGTAAGAGTGAAGTGGAGACATTGTTCAAAAATTAGGAGTTTAGATTTGATTATTGGGTAGTTTTTAGTTATGAGATTATAATTTGGTGGTGTGAAGTGTTGAGTAAGCTTGGAATGTCTTGTTAAAGAGTTTAAGAATCAATCTTGTCATGTGCTTGTTAATATTGCTTATTTTAGGTTTCGGTTTGTTTTTAAAATTTCACCTTTCTTTTTAGTATAAAGTATTCCAAGAGGACTCGTGGTTTTGTTTCAGATTATTTGAAATATTTACATACAATATGTCAACAAACGTACTATTCTTTTTTCTGATATTTTACAACAAAATTTGTTCTTTAACATGTTATCTAAAAACCATTTAACAAAAAAAATAAAATGTATGAGAACCTTATAAAATACAAAATAGTAATTTCAGTATATAATAGTTTTGAATTTTCTTTTATTTAGAATTTCGTTTAAAGGGTTGTGATTTGTGAAGTAATCTTTGGAAGATAATCTCAATGTAAACAACACATTGGGCTTCTCATAGGCCCAATATAAACAACACATTGATCATTATCCATGTAAGGTGAACTCTTTAATCGAAACCGTTCAATTTCAGTCATCTCAATCCAACGGTTAGTATTCCAAGGAGCACGTAATCCACTCTAAATTCGTAAACACGTGATTTCTCACTAAATATAAAACTTGATACGTTACGCCTTCCTATCCATCCGTCAACGATTAAATCCAATCGTTCAATATAGAGATCCAACGGCTAATAACGAAACATTAGCCCACACGAAATCTCCTTTTTTTTTTTGACGGGATTATACAGTGGGCCTCCACCTGTAATTGTCCATTTAGGAGACAGCGCGGTTAATTTAGCATTATCCCTCCTCACAGTCATCTCTTTCTTCGCAAATAAATGTAACCATCTCTCTTCTCGTTTTCTTCAACAAAAATCCTCATTTCTCTGAGAATCTGGTGCTTTAGCTTTGGTGAGCTCTCTTTCTTATGAAACTTATCGATTCTCTTCTCGTTGATTGTCTTATACTTTTAGTTCTCTGCTTAATTTATTGTCCTTAATACTCGTGGATTTGTTCATAAATCGTTTTCTGAGCAGTTAGGTAAGAGTTTTGTTACCGAATTTCATGTTCTTCGATTTTGAATCTGGATGATTGTATGATGTGATTAGTAGACTCGCTTAGATTTTGTGATCTGTGTATGGTTTGTGGCTAATTTTGGTTTCATCGGTGGTATGAATTTATTTGGGGTTTTAGGTTTGTTTGATTACGTAATCGGACTGTTTACTTGAAGATTTATCGATTATAGTTGTGATCGTTTTTAGTTGATTGAGAAGAAGAAAATAAATTTCATGCTCTTGTTATTGTCGCGATTGTGGCGATTTTCAGTGTCTTATGAATCAATTATGTTGCATGTGAGTCTTGGTGCAATTGAGATTGTTTCCTTTTTTTACTAGATTGCTTGTCTTATTGAACAAAACTTTCCATTTATGTTGAAAAGGTTTATAGGAACGGATGTTTAGGGTTTTGTTGTAATCTGGGTATTTGCTTTCTGATTTCGGCAAGCAAATGTCGATTTCAAGGTTTATATCACTTTCTCTAGCAAAAGAAGTCTTTAGTCATTTGCAAAGTCAAGAGAGTTTTTACTTTATTTATTGCTTCCACGCTATTGCTTCGTGGCTGATTGAGAGAGACCAATTAAACTAATAATTTGTAGTTTGTACAATATATTGCGTGTAACATTGTCCTTCGTTATCTGTTTGAGGAGGAGGACCGAGTTAGCCTATTTTTAGTCACTTTACAAATTTTCTTTTATGTTGCATCATTCAATATGAACTCTCTGATATAAATATATGTATACATACTGGTTGACTTTTATGGGTATGGTTCTCTGCTTTTTTTCTCTGTGATGGTCTCTTGATTCTAACTTTCTTTGTTTTATGTTTTTGGTTTTTGTTGTCAATGAATAGGTAAAATGAAGATATACTCTAGAACGGTTGCTGTTTCACTCATTGTGTCATTCCTCCTGTGTTTCTCTGCCTTTGCTGAGCGCAATGACGGGACCTTCAGAGTTGGACTGAAAAAACTCAAGTTGGATTCGAAAAATCGGCTTGCAGCACGCGTCGAATCCAAGCAAGAAAAGCCCCTGAGAGCTTACAGACTTGGAGATTCTGGAGATGCTGATGTTGTTGTGCTTAAGAATTATCTAGATGCTCAGTACTATGGTGAGATCGCCATTGGTACTCCACCTCAGAAGTTCACTGTGGTTTTTGACACTGGGAGCTCTAACCTCTGGGTGCCATCATCAAAATGCTATTTCTCAGTAAGCAACATTTGGACTATTGTTGTTAGCTGTGGTTGAGATACTTTTGAGTAGAAAACTAATTGTGTTCTATCTCTTTTGCAGCTTGCATGTCTCTTGCATCCCAAATACAAGTCGTCTCGTTCAAGCACATATGAGAAGAATGGTTTGTTCTCTCTCTTAACTTGAAATTTTTTGCAGTTGGATTTCCCAGTTGGTAGATACTTTACAGTTCACTCAATGTAGCCTCTAGAATTCATGTTAATGTGCAGAAAACCATTGTTAAAAGATGCAACATCACTACTGATAGCAGCTGCTAGGTTATAACTAACTTGCTCATCTTTGATGCAGGAAAAGCTGCCGCAATTCATTACGGCACTGGAGCAATTGCTGGTTTTTTTAGTAATGATGCTGTCACAGTTGGCGATTTAGTTGTCAAGGATCAGGTAAACTATATGTCCGACCCTAATCAGTACTCTTACAACATACACATCAATGACCTCCTTCTTAACATTTGTCTATCTCATCAGGAGTTTATCGAGGCAACCAAGGAGCCTGGTATAACATTTGTTGTAGCTAAATTTGATGGTATCCTTGGTCTTGGATTCCAAGAGATCTCTGTTGGAAAAGCTGCTCCTGTTTGGTATGCCTGCACATTCTTCTCTTGTTTGGACTGAGTTACTACATTCCTGTAGTGTTAATGCTAATATGTCTTGTTTTTTACAGGTACAACATGCTCAAGCAAGGCCTTATCAAGGAGCCGGTTTTTTCATTTTGGCTTAACCGTAATGCAGATGAAGAAGAAGGTGGTGAACTTGTATTTGGAGGTGTTGATCCAAATCATTTCAAGGGCAAACATACATATGTTCCTGTGACACAAAAGGGCTACTGGCAGGTTTGTGATACATCACTTCCTTGTCTGGTTTTCTCATAACGTTTTCCAGTGACGATCTAACTCAAGCTATATATATTTTGTTATAGTTTGACATGGGTGATGTTCTTATTGGCGGTGCACCCACTGGTATGTGTAACACTGATTGGCGTTGTTCTTTATAACACATATATATAGCTTTTCCTGACAAATTCAAAAAGGTTTTGCTATTTATGTTTGCTGGTGACAACTGGTTCTAAAGTTTGAGTTACTGTTATACAGGGTTCTGTGAAAGTGGCTGTTCTGCGATAGCAGATTCTGGTACATCTTTGCTTGCCGGTCCAACGGTAAGCAAGAATTAAAATTGCTTATAGCTTTATAGAATTATGGTTTTTTAACTAGTATATGTAGTAATATTTCAATTTTTTCCCTGTGTAGACTATAATCACCATGATAAACCATGCTATTGGAGCAGCTGGAGTTGTTAGCCAGCAGTGCAAGACTGTTGTGGATCAATACGGGCAGACCATTTTGGATTTACTTTTGTCTGAGGTTAGTGTGCTTAATATTGGACTAGCTAATAAAATCTGTGACAAGTCATATGCTGTGCAAATTATTTTGGCTTACCATTCATCCCCCTTGCGCCTTGCAGACCCAACCGAAGAAAATCTGCTCGCAGATTGGTCTGTGTACTTTTGATGGTACCCGTGGTGTCAGGTAAAGTTATAATCTGTAGTCATTGCCATTAAGCTAGGATCTTCATTTTGGAATGCTTGTTTGTTTTTCCGTGTGATCTGCTCATATTTAGTATGATTTTGTTTATAAATTATCTAGTATGGGCATTGAGTCGGTGGTGGACAAGGAAAACGCCAAATTGTCTAATGGTGTTGGAGATGCTGCGTGTTCTGCATGTGAGATGGCTGTTGTGTGGATCCAGAGCCAGTTGAGGCAAAACATGACTCAAGAGCGCATATTGAACTACGTCAACGAGGTAACCAATAAGTTGTCATTTCAAGACTTTTGTGAAACAGTAGTTATTGTTGTCCTGATTACTGATTATAAATCGCTACTGTGGGTTTTCTTAACAGCTATGTGAACGCCTCCCCAGCCCAATGGGAGAGTCTGCAGTTGACTGTGCACAACTGTCAACAATGCCCACTGTTTCACTTACCATTGGAGGCAAAGTATTTGATCTTGCTCCAGAAGAGGTATGATAGTGAACTATTTAAAGACAACATTCATATTATGTAGTGAATATGACCATCTACTAATCTGTTGTACTGGTATGATGTGAGCAGTATGTTCTGAAAGTTGGTGAGGGACCTGTGGCACAGTGCATCAGTGGTTTTATTGCTCTTGACGTTGCTCCACCTCGTGGACCTCTCTGGTAAACCATTGAATCTATTACTCTGTAGCACAATTTCTTCTTGCTTTCTTTTTCTAACCCTAAGAACGGTGGTAAAAATGTAACAGGATCTTGGGAGATGTGTTCATGGGCAAATACCACACCGTATTTGACTTTGGTAACGAACAGGTCGGGTTTGCAGAGGCAGCCTAAACACGATCGGGTTGGTGTCGCGTATGGTTTTAGTATGAACAATCTGCGTCTCAAGTGTTGTTTGTATGTTTTCTGGAGTTGAGGACTTTGAGTCGTAGTAGAAATGGTGGCGCAGTTCCTTTTAAGTTGTTTCCTAACGAAAAAAGGCCTTTGTAGTTTTGAAGGCATTGGCTTTGTAAATACCTTCTAAGTAAGTTCGATGGTGAAAAAACTGAAAACTTTAATAAAGCCTGCCTCTTTTGTTTATGCTTAGTAAGTTGTATCAAATGGTTCGGTAAAAACGGTGTAGCATAAAAAATTTGAAAATGGTCAAGCTCGCTTTATCTTCATTTTCTAACCACATAAATTCCTACGTCAAAAAGTCACGATGATAATAGTTATTTGTCATATATTGAAGAACGTTCCTGCTTGAAACATGCATTTTAAGTTGATAGACTGTTTGAGACCCAATTTTCTAAAACCTTAATAATTCGTCAAGAGCGAGGTAAATTCCCCAACACGAAGCTTGCAGCATCCTTCCTGAATTTCGGAACAAGTATCTATTTTGAACAAGTCTGTGAACTTATGAGAAATTATAATGACAACCCACTTGCAGCGACTGTATACGTATATGGAAGGAAATAAGAACCAATTCGAGAAGTTTTTGTTGCGAAATGAACAAGTTACAACGAGTTACAGTTTCCTATAGCAGAAGAATTGATTAATTTCTACCTTAGCTAAACACTTAAACAAGAAGCAAACCTATACTTGTTTTGTATTCTCTGATCTTTCCCAATCATCTTCCATGTTAACAAGATGCGATAACACCAAACCACAAGCTCCTGATATCAAACTCGAAACATATATATTCAGACGGCAGAATCGCAAAGAAGTTTCAAGTGTTGGAATAAGGTCTCTCAAGTATTCTTTTTGCTGCTTGAACGCGAAAGTTTCGAATCCACAGTGTGCAATTGGTCTCGCAGCACCTGGTTTTCCTCAAGCAACCGGTTAAACTCAATAAGGAACCCTTCAGATTGCTTCTGTAGAGCAACCGCACTAGTTTTCTCGGTACGGATTTCTTTAGACCTTGCCTCAAGCTCAGAGTCCAGCTGCTCTTGCCTTTTCCGAAGGGACGTAATTTCTTCCATCAAGTTTTTAACTTCATCTAAACCTCTGGCCTTAACACCTTCCAATAATGCTCCTTCCTTCTTTATAACTTCCATGTTCTTCCTTCTTATGCGTAGCTCCCTCATGTAATGATGCAGCCTGTCTATCATTAGCCCAAGGAATAGAAAACCACCTGGAAGAAACACACACAAATAAGGTTTACCAAAGCAGAAGAGAAACTTCCAATGAACAAAGAAACCAAACTAAAACTTGGAAAGCTGATTCCAGTTTCCAACTAACAAAACCCTTAATTCACTATAGGGATAACTCCAGAGCTAAACAATCACACTAGCAAATAAGGTTTACCAAAGCAAAAGACAAAGTTCCAACACTCGAACTGAAACTTAAAAAGCCGACTTCAAATAACAAATCCCTTATGGGACTATATGGAACCTTCCACAGCCAAATTGACTGAAGTAGGTTGAATCAAAGAATCAAAAGCAGTGACAAATCGAAAATTCAAGAGCTAAACCATCACACTAACAACACCAAATACAACTTATCCACCTATATTAGACACAAGTTAAGATCCAGCACAGTGATGATCACAAACATTCAAGAGATTGCAACATCCACAAGTTTCTAAAACAATCATAGATCTCAAAATATGTCACTAGAACCAGTATTACTAAAACAAATTGGTAAAAACTGAGAGAGAGAGAGAGAGAGAGAGAGAGAGAGAGAGAGAGAGAGAGAGAGAGA
>Ga0041059_1001415_pt1 | contig 19057 bp, 13 predicted proteins | sample AraColnosormetaG_FD_56232 | JGI IMG/M metagenome (GOLD analysis project Ga0041059, IMG submission 56232) | Arabidopsis roots microbial communities from North Carolina, USA - Col MF nosort | ecosystem: Host-associated > Plants > Roots > Unclassified | place: USA: North Carolina | collected...
TTTTTTTTTTTTTTTTTTTTAATAAAGATTTTGATTTATTTTATGTTTGTTATTTTAAAAGTTTTTATTTTTTTGGATGCTAAATTTATATAATGATACGAAAACTAACCGGATTTTAGATCCAGCATTAGTCGTTAGCGATTCCAAATATTCAACTTGTTTTCATATTATTATGTAGATTTAGCATTCAAGTTTTTCATTCGGATTTTTAAAGTACTTTTTAAAATTTAGATTTTGTTTATTCGGATTTTAAAAATCTTTTTTCATGTGTTTATTTTTTAAAATTATATTATTTAATGGATACTAAATTTATATAATGATATGAAATCTAACCGGATTTTGGATCCAGCAATAGTCGTTAGCGATTCCAAACATTCAACTTGTTTTTCCTATTATTATGTAGATTAAACATTCAAGGTTTTACTTCGCATTTTTTAAAATAGTTTTAATATTATTTTTTTGGATGCTAAATTTACATAATGATATGAATACTAACCGGATTTTGGATCCAACATTAGTCGTTAGCGATTCCAAACATTCAACTTGTTTTCATATTATTATGTAGATTTAACATTCAAGATTTTTATTTGGATTTTTAAAAATAGTTTTTAAAATTTTGATTTTGTTTATTGTCGGATTTTAAAAATCTTTTGTGTTTGTTTGTTTGTTTTTAAATTTATTTGGATGCAAAATTTACATAATGATATGAATACTAACCGGATTTTGGATCTAGCATTAGTCGTTAGCGATTCCAAACATTCAAATTGTATTTCCTATTATTATGTATATTTAACATTCAAATTTTGGATCCAGCATTAAAAATTTCAGTTTTAAGTAATGACTCGATTAAGGCATGAATATTAGATTTTCCTTGCATCTGTGATCTCATTGGGAAGGTTTGTTACCAATTGAAGAGGAAGTTTTTGTTAATGGTGACTACTGTTGCTTATGGCATTTGTATTCATTACATGTCATCTTTTTCATGTTGAAGAAGATATTCAGTAGCAAAAAAAAATAACGAGAAATATTTCAAATTAGAAAGTTTTGTAGCATAACAGAGTTGATAGAAGCGAAAACAAGAATCTGTAAAGCCTCCTCTGGTTTTGGGATGAAGAAACTACAGAAACCTGAGAAGAAAAAACTCTCTGCGCTTGGCGATAATGGAACAGTGGTGGAGCTTCTATTTTTGCAGCTGTATTCTCTTGTCCCTGATAGGCAGATCAAGCGGTTTCTGGGCCTCGTGAGGATGGTCAGGGCCTTTGTACACCTTCAGGTGATTGAACAGAGCTCTCCCAAGCTGCCACAAAATGGTCAGACCAAAGTTAAGAGGGAGTTGGAAAACTAGTAATCAATCAATACCAATATCGCAACAAGTAGTTTCCAAGTTCAATCCATAAGTTTGAAGAAACACGGATTTGCTAAGTGTTAAGACTTAAAGGAGACTAATAAAGAGCTGTGGATTATGTATCTAACCCGTCCCTTTGGAAGCATTCCACGAACAGCATGCTCAACGATTCTTTCAGGAATTCTCTGCTGCAATTGATCAAATGTCTCTACTGTCATACCACCAGGTCGTCCTGAATGCCTCCTGTACAGCTTTTGGTTACGCTTCTTTCCAGATACAGCAACTTTCTCAGCATTCACCTTTAACCAAACAATTGAAAACAGTATTAGAGGTACCAAGTTACAAGCATTGCCCAAACATCTACATAGAGGCTCTACATCTTGCTGCTAATGTGAATCTTACTAAAACCAAATCCCAAGGCTCCTCCTTCAGGAAGAAATTAACTAAAGCAGCACATCAAATTTCTTATTCTCTACAGATAGCTCAAAGAAACTCATACCACAATCACAAAAGCTCCCATGTCGACACTAGGAGTGTAAGAGGCAAGATTCTTCCCACGGATGTGATTAGCAATTGTCGATGCCAATCTACCAAGAATTTTGTCAGTTGCATCAACCACAAACCAGGGCTTGTCCGTGTTCACATGGTCTGAAGCTTTTGGATACCATGTCGTGTTCCAGATGTCCTGTAAACCATAGAATACACTCAATAAAGGTTTCAAGCCAAAGACTTTTAACTTCTCTCCAACCAAACATTAATAATTTCATAAAACGTCCAAGTTAACAAATTCAGAAGAATAAACATCAATTTTCGAAGCCAATTGATGCAGACAACACAGCTAATGAGTCAAAGGCAAAATCCACTACTTAATAAATCGCAATTGGGAGAAGAAAAAAACAAGCCATACTTCAAATTCAAAGCAAGAGCTAAAGTGCGACACTTTATAAATGCGTAGATGCTAAACACAGAGGGAGATAGAAAAATTATCGTTACAGGGCCATTAGCTTCTTCTTCGTCGAACATCCATCGTTGATTCGCCGGAACAAGAGAAGTCGTCGTCGTCGGCTCAGCTTCACACTTCACTTGCAATCCTCTTTTCGAATTCGCATAAATGCCGACTCGTACCGACGGCTTCGAGATAGCCGTTAAAGAGAACCCTAAAAACGGAGACTTTCTCTCACTTCCGGAGGATTTCACGGAAGAAGAAGAGAGTATCACCGTCGAAGACGAGCAAAGAACCGCCATTTTTGTTTTTCTCTCTTCTGCAAATTTCTTCTGCTCTTTCCGATTTCTCGGATAAGATTGGGTTCTCAGTAAATAGTAGTAGTGGCAACACCGTAAATAATCTGATGAATACGACCGAAAAATAAACACAACACGGGTTAAGGATCCGGGTTTTTTTCGGAGCTCCGGATTCAACCCGAAATACTGTTTTTTTTTTCTCAATAGGAGAGAAAGGTCTTCTTCGGAAGCAAGCTAAGTCATGGCAACGATTTCGTCAACTCTACTCTTAAATTCTTCTAGATCAGCTTTACCACTAAGATTCCCAAAATTCTCGGGATTTTCTTCTTCCTCTCCATTCGCTAGATCTTACAGATTTGGACGACGTAATCTGGAACCACTTTCCAACGGAATGCTTTCGTCGGGAAGTAGAGCCGACGGTGCTACGGCGGCGGCTGCATCGATGGAAGGAGTGATGACGGAGGCGATGAAACTGATTCAATCGGCGTCACCAACTTGGAAATCAGCTGTGGCTAACAATTTATTGATTTTTGTTCTCGGTTCACCGCTTCTTGTTACCGGATTGTCCGCTTCTGGGATCGCCGCCGCGTTTTTGCTTGGTACTTTAACTTGGAGAGCTTATGGCTCTGCTGGTTTCCTCTTAGTCGCTGCTTACTTCGTCATAGTAAGTGCATTTGTGATCAACCTGAATGTAATTCGGTAACTGACTCTTAGAACGTAGAAATTCGCTGCTTTGATTTTGATTTCGAGCTGATGAATGAAGAATGTCCTTAGATTTTAGATGTGTTATTGTTTAATTTAGGAATTGTGGACGTGTTAGAGATCCTAAATCACGTTTACAGATTAAGGAGCTACTTTTTCTGATCATGCTCAACATTGAGATACTTAGTCTTTTCTCTGCAATGCTTTAAGTTTTAGATTTCAATATCGTGTTTCACCCCAGAGCTGGAAATAGTAACAGTAAATTTGCAATTGATTCTGGCGCTGAAGTTGGTTTAGATGATTTACAATATCACAGGGAACAGCGGCAACGAAGGTTAAAATGACGCAAAAGGAAGCACAAGGTGTGGCCGAAAAGAGAAAGGGTAGAAGAGGACCACGCAGTGTGATTGGTTCAAGTGCTGCTGGTTGTGTCTGTGCTTTTCTTTCAATATATCAAGTGGGAGGAGCAGCTTTTTCCCAGCTTTTCCGGCTTGGTTTTGTTTCCAGTTTCTGCACTAAAGTATCTGACACTGTCTCGAGCGAGATAGGCAAAGCTTATGGAAAAACAACGTGAGTATGCTACTGTTATCCAGCTATAGCCTCTTCTGTTATGGTCTGTGTCTGTTTTCTGTCTGATGTATGGCATGGACTTGTGGTGTCATGACATGAATCCAATCGACAACTGAAATGATCTTACTAACCATTGCCAATTCGCAGGTATTTAGCTACGACATTTAAGATTGTACCAAGAGGAACAGAGGGAGCTATGAGTCTTGAAGGAACATTGGCTGGACTTTTAGCATCATTTTTTCTTGCATCTGTTGGCTGCTTCCTGGGTCAGGTAATAGTGTTATTTGCTACCAAAATTTCCCTTCACAGCTTCTTTATGCTACTAAAGACTGTTATCATTACACGATTTTTAAACTTCTTTTCCTTTTGATATCTTGAACACAGATAACTCCTCCAGAAGCAGCTGTATGTGTACTAGCTTCCCAGATTGCCAATCTTGGAGAGAGCATAATAGGTGCTTCTTTTCAAGACAAAGAAGGATTCAAATGGGTATGCTCACTTCAATGAACTCTCTTCTTTTTGTTTTATTGATCTCACTCTGTCTACTTGTTGTCAATGCAAGAAGATGATAATCAAATGAATATACCGTCACTTCTTGCAGAAAGACTGATAGATAACTGGCTTGAGTGGAAAACGATTTCCATTCAATACAGAATTTTGAAGTTTTCGTCTTATGAATCCATTCCTTGCAATTAGTTACCAACTAAACAAGAATGCAATGATCTCGACTGTATTCTGTCTCATGTTAGTCACTATTTTGCTATGTGTAGCTAAACAATGATGTAGTCAACGTGATCAACATAAGCTTGGGAAGCATTGTGGCGATTTTGATGCAACAGTTTATACTCCAGAACTGGGTCAAGTAAAACCTGCCACGAAGGTCATGTATTCTCAGTGAGGTTAGATTCTTTTTTTATATTGTTAAACACAGCCTTACGTATTCAGTGGTGTTATAAATTATACTCTGTTGTGTACAACTAGTAGTCCAACATCAATGAGGGGAAAAAACTTCTGGGACCATTGTCTAGCAATTATTGGATGATATTTATGTGAATTAAGTTTGCCTTTGCAATTGTCCCGTAGATAGAGAAACTTATAAAATTTCTTCTGCTTAGGGATCCATTCACGTGATTTCTTCTATTTCCTTCACATGAAGTCCAAATTCTATTGCGACATCATAAATTGAAGAACATGTAAAAAAAGTTATGTAGCAAATAGAGAAAGTAGTGATGAAAATGTAAGAAAAAAGTTTGAAGAAAAGGCAACAACAAAGTACCAAGAATTGGTTGAGAAAGAAGTCGTCGAAGAGTCGTGATTTTCTCGAATACATTCTTCTTTTTTGTCATTATTATGTCTTGTTCCTGTCATCTTTAGCAATATTCTCGACGTTGCATAAGATAGTGTTTCTGGTGGCCAATTTTAATTTAGAAGCCTCTAGAGAAAAATGCATCCATCGGCCTAGCTGTTAAACAAGACAGCGAGACTTAACAGGCTTGTTTACTTTTAGACTTATGAAACATGAAGAAAAATTATACAATGCGTTGCTTCTACGAACCTGTGGTCCGCAATAAGATACGACAATGGCCCATGGGCCGCAACATCTGTCTAACACACAGCTGACAAGTGTCAAAATTCACACGCGCTCCTCAAACGCGTGTATTTTACGACTGATTTTTACACCGCCGCAGCGCAAATCTCGCTTTTTCTTTCTTAAAGTCAAATGTCCGCCACGGCGCGCCTGAAGAAGACTCTTGCTTGCCCTTTTTCTTACTTTTTTTCAATGTTTTTTCACTTTTTTGGTTAAATTCTCTAACATGGGTTTACTACTGTCTCGATAATAGTAGTAAGTTTGTAACTTTCTTATTTCTGGAACTGATCTAGTTCTAAAATATGCTTAATTCTTTATTAAGTTCTAAAAGAACTACTTTAAAAATTAATAACCTATTATTAATTACGACAACATCTAACTAAGCCATTAAATACAATATTCATCGTTTTGCGTGAGTCCTTCATACATGTGACGAATGTCCCTTCCCCACAAAGGCACAAACCTAACCTAATAAACAATACCAAAAATGGAATAATTTGATTTTTTTTTGAAATACTATATGCTAGCGTAGAATCAAACAAAATATGTAAAACGATATCCTTAAAACAAAATGTATACTAAACAAATATTAGTTTGCCAAAGTTTGACGAAATAATAAAAACCTAAATGGTTCGCCGTGAGTAAGTTCCCATCTTCTTCTCGAACTTTGCCAAAGTTTGGTATTGAAAAAATAATAATATTAAGACACAGAGAGAGAGAGGGAGAAGAGGATCTCTGTGTGTCGTCCAAATTTCAAAGTGATGATGTTGTAGCTGTGTGGTAGCGATTGGCTTACACGCGTCATACTTTAATTAGATAATTTTATTTCCTTATTACTTACCCTCTCTTTTCTCACAAAGAGTCATCACCAGCTCTGATCAAATAAAAGCGTTTTCTCTTCTTCTTGCTTTCACAGTTACCCAAAAGTGTGATTAAATCTTTCTTTTTTTTGCTTTCCTTCTCTAATCGTTGGTGTGTACGCTAAACCTAGATTTCGCTGGATTGTTTGAGTAATGGCCGTTGATGCGGCTGACCGGCGAGAAGTTATCGTCAAAATCGACGGTGAAAACGGAAACAACAATGGAGTCTCCGGAGAGACTGTAGGAAAGATATGGAGAGACGGAAGCTACGATTTTTGGACTGATGGTGAAGGTAACCTCAACAAAGGTCATAATGCTGCGGCGGTTGATTCTGATAGATCCGCCGCCACGACGGGGGAGCAACAAAAAGATGAGGGTTTTGAGTTTCGTCGCGGCGAAGATCCTCCCACGAAGCTGATTGGTCAGTTTCTCCATAAACAGCAAGCTTCCGGTGAGATTTGTTTAGATATGGACTTAGGTATGGACGAGCTTCAATCTAGAGGTTTAACTCCGGTATCGGAATCTCCGAGAGTTTCTACAAAACGTGACCCCGTGGGAAGACGAGACAGTCGCAGTAATACCAACAATAACGATGATGGAGAAGTTGTCAAGTGTAGTGGTAATAATGCTCCGATTCAGAGAAGCTCTAGCACTTTACTTAAGATGAGAACTAGGTCACGTCTTTCGGATCCGCCAACGCCTCAGTTGCCGCCGCAAACGGCGGATATGAAGTCGGGTCGGATTCCGAAATCCGGGCAGATGAAATCAGGTTTTTTTGGAAAAAGCCCTAAGACTCAAGGTGAGGAAGAAGAAGATGATCCATTTGCAGCAGAGGATTTACCAGAAGAGTATAGGAAAGATAAACTTAGTCTATGGATTGTGTTGGAATGGTTGAGTTTGATTTTGATTATAGCTGGGTTTGTTTGCACTCTTGCGATACCTTCCTTGCGTAAGAAGAAACTCTGGGAACTTCAGCTATGGAAATGGGAGTCAATGGTTTTAGTGTTGATCTGTGGTAGGTTAGTCTCGAGCTGGATTGTGAAGATTGTTGTCTTCTTTATCGAAAGGAACTTTCTTTTGAGGAAAAGAGTTTTGTATTTCGTTTATGGTGTCCGAAAAGCGGTGCAGAATTGCTTATGGTTAGGACTTGTTTTACTGGCTTGGCATTTCTTGTTTGATGAGAAAGTGGCTAAAGCAGCAAACACTAAGGCGCTTCGTGTTGTGACTAAGATCTTTGTGTGTTTGTTGGTTGGGTTCTTGTTGTGGCTCGTGAAGACACTGTTGGTCAAAGTTCTTGCTTCATCGTTTCATATGAGCACTTACTTCGATAGGATTCAAGAGTCTTTGTTTACTCAGTATGTGATTGAGACGCTCTCGGGTCCTCCTTTGATTGAGATCCAAAAAAATGAGGAAGAGGAAGAGAGAATCAGTGTTGAGGTTAAGAAGTTTCAAAATCCAGGGGGTGTTGAGATTCAGTCAGGAGCTCAGAAAAGTCCAATGAAGACCGGGAAAAGCCCGTTTCTCTCTCATGTTCTATCTAATGGAGGAGGGGGAGGAGGAGAAAACAAAGGGATTACGATCGATAGCCTTCATAAGCTGAATCCTAAGAATGTTTCCGCATGGAAAATGAAGAGGCTGATGAATATAATCCGGAATGGATCACTTACCACTTTGGATGAACAGCTTCAGGATCCAAGCTTGGATGATGATAAAGGAAACCAAATTAGAAGTGAGTTTGAGGCAAAGCTCGCTGCAAGAAAGATCTTTCATAATGTTGCTAAGCCAGGATCAAAGTAAAGAAAATCACTTTTTTCTTTATACAAAGGCTTTACAATAGTATTGCATTATAGATACTAACCAGTAGCAATTGCTTATTTTCTCATTTAGGTTCATCTATGCAAACGACATAATGCGGTTTCTGCCAGATGACGAAGCTTTGAAGACTTTAAGTCTCTTTGAAGGAGCATCTGAGACGAACAGGATCAGCAAGTCATCTCTTAAAAACTGGGTGGTAAGAAATTTGGAATGAATTTACACTCTTTAATGAATTCAGATATTAATGAAAATGTGCAACAACCTTTTCACAGGTGAATGCTTTTAGAGAGAGAAGAGCTCTTGCATTGACCCTAAACGACACCAAAACAGCAGTAAACAGGCTTCACAAGATGGTGAATATCGTGGTTGGGATCATCATACTTGTTATCTGGCTTATCATACTTGGAATCACTTCCACCAAATTCCTCGTCGTCATGAGCTCGCAAGTCGTGGTTGTAGCATTCATATTTGGAAACATGTGCAAGATAGTATTTGAATCTATCATCTACTTGTTTGTGATACATCCGTTTGATGTAGGCGATCGATGTGAAATTGATGGAGTCCAGGTAACTTCAAAAAACTAGTAACTAATAGTTCTCATTTTTCAATTCTAATGTTTAAAAAACTTCTTGTTTCAGATGGTTGTGGAAGAGATGAACATATTGACAACAGTTTTCTTGAGATTTGATAACCAGAAAGTCGTGTACCCGAACAGTCTTCTCTGGACTAAATCCATCGGAAATTATTACCGTAGTCCTGATATGGGAGATGGTATCGAATTCTCCATCCACATTACTACTCCAGCTGAGAAAATCATACTCATCAAACAGAGAATCACAAGGTACATTGCAAATTTGGAATCACAGTTTCACAAATTTTAATACCTGAAAATTCTTGTATTTCATTACCTGCATTCGTTGTTGTGATAGTTACATTGAGGGCAAGAAGGATCATTGGTATCCAGCGCCAATGATAGTATTCAAAGACATGGAGTCATTAAACAGCGTGAGAATTGCGGTTTGGCCAACACATCGAATGAATCATCAAGATATGGGAGAGAAATGGGCTCGAAGGTCTCAACTTGTTGAAGAGATTGCCAAAATTTGCAGAGAGCTTGACATTGAGTATAGATTGTATCCTCTTGATATCAATGTCCGAAACTTGCCCACTTCTACGGCTTTGCCTGTTTCCGACCGTCTTCCACCAAACTGGAGTGCTCCAGCTTCTGGCAGCAACTGAGAAACTATAGATAAAACTTTTTATATAGTTTGGATCAAGAGGTTCTGTTTTCTCATTTTTCTTTTATGAGCTCTACAAATTTAGAATTAGGATTGGATACTTGATGATTACTCTACTTTAATGTGATGTATAAATTTTGGCTCTCTCAATCTGCATAGTGGTCTCATAGTGTTTTTGCCTTTTGGATTTTTGGTTTATGAATACTGCTTCTAATTTCGGTTAGTCCAAACTTAACGGTATTTCTCTTTTCTTTTTCCCGGTTTAACTGAATTGGTCAATTGATGTAACTCTTCCCCCAGGGATAGTAAACAAGATGATTAAGCATGACGCAAAATAGAACAGACACCTTTTGAAAAATCATGTTAAGCCAAATTGATAACTTAGTAATTTAACCCCTTATAATCTTCAACCAAATAAACATCTTTTTGTTTTTTCAGCTAACAAAGAACACCGACTCTCACAGATCACTACATTACAAGTTTCCAAATCATTTATGTGATCTTACATCTACTGAGAAAGCTGCCAATCTCTTTTCTCAAGCGGCTAAAAGATAATTACAAATGCTAGAACCGTCGCCGCCGTTTCCCAACCCTTTGATTCGGGGATGAACCGGTATAAGGAGTTGAAGAAGTTATGTCCGGAACAAACACAGAGTGGTGGTGAAAATGCTTAGGCCAGTTTAGACCAGACGCTGTAGGTGGAGACTGAATCTGTGGAACCGCCCATGATGTCTCACCTCCCAAGCAGTTATTGTTATCTTCTCCATCTTCTTCTGCAGATCTCATCATCGAAGAACTGTCTGAATCTCCTCGTCTACTAGTATCCGCCTGTAACAAAGAATCGAGCTTAGAAAATGAGGAACCAAAAGAAATGAATCCAAAAGCCACAAGATTCATCATACTTTTTCCAATTTCTTCCCAAGACAAGCACTATCTAGAAGTTTCATCTTGAGAACGTCTGTCTCAAGAACCAAAAAAGATCTCAAATCAATCCTGATCATATACTAGATATAACAAAACTGTTACCTTAGATGATCCATTATTCTCCATGTATTCATAGCTCTGATCAAAGTCGGTTAGCCCGAAAATCTCCTCTATTTGCCACTGAGGAATGCTTCCAGTAGTTGATCCGCTACTTACGAGAGGAAGCTTTGTCGATGTCTGATCATTGACTTTAGTTCCCGGTATAACTCCTTCCTGCTGTTCCTGCTGCTGCTGGTGATGATGATGATCGAAGGCCATCTTTTGAGGCTCAGGTATAGATTGAACAAAAGGTTTGGTCTCCATGGTTTTATCATCATTGGTAGGTGAGGATTTAGTAGAAGGACCAGTGTCTATAGATTCAAGACCAACTTTGATTCCAGTGAGAAGAAATCTCTGGTGAGCTGAAACATGAGGATTCACAGTGTGGATTGCAACATCACATTTCCTACATAGCAAAGCTCTATCTTGCAGACAAAAGAAGAATCCAGATGCTTCCTGTACACACAAAAATCCCAAATTTGAGAAAAAACACACTAACAGAATCAGAACTAAAAAAACTGGTTTATGGCCTCTCTAATCCTAAAAAGATTCAAACTTTTCTCTAAATATTGAGAATTTCAGTCAAGGGTAATCTGAAATCAGATCAAAGATTTTGTAAATCGAGAGAAAAAGTCAAAGAGATGATGAGACCTGACAAATGTCACATTTGGGTATGGAAGAGGCAGAGGCAGAGAGAGGGACTCTCTGATGTTTTCCGGCGAGTTTATTAGCGGCGTGAATTTTCTCATCGCAAGCCCAACAAAGAGCAGCCTCGTCGGCGCAACATAGAACCGTCGCTTCCGCCGCCTCACAAACGTTACACTGAATCTTCATCTTCTCTTATCTCAAACTCATCCAGAAAACGCAAAAAGCTGTGATCTTTTTTAGCTGAAAAGATTCAAAATCTCGAGAAAACGAAACTTTATAAGGTTGATAAAATTTTGAGCTTGAGGTTTATGGTTTAAGCAACTCATACGTTTTCTCTTTGGATTTTTTGTTGTTGTTGTCAACTTCTTTGATTTTTATTTGTCATCGGAAAATGTGATTATTTATAATTTCTGACTAAATAAAATTAGTTGAATCATTTGGATTTCTAGATAAGTCGTTGTTGGAAAATATCATTTATATTAGTAAAATAATAAATAGTGGTAATTTTAGGAAGATTTCTTATCAAAAAAAAAAGAGAGGGTCTCAGTGCACTATTTGAAAGTGGTGGGGTAGATTTAGAAATATGAAGGCGTTAAAAGGAGATATTTATTTTTAGACTATAGTATATGAGTGAACAATGGATAGACACGTGAAAAATCTAAATACAAGTGTCTTAATTGCAGGAGACCGTCTTTGCTGTCTCAAGCTGTATTGTAATCAAAAGATCACAAATATTAGGTCCCCAAAAGAAAAGAAAAATGATTTTTAGCTCTTTTTTTTGCTTCTAGATCTTTTAAGAAGAGAAAAGTTTATAAAAATAAAATAAAATTATAAGCTGAAAGTGACTGATATGTATGTTTCAAGTAGAATATAGTAGAATATCTAAGTTTCAAACGATTGTCTATTCATTTTGACCACTTTTTTTTGTTATGATATAGAAAATTTTGTCCCGGTTCATGCATTTTCAGAAAAATCTTTCATTATGAAGATTATATGAATCCACGTATGGTTACGAGTAGAGGAAGATGATTCGGACCTACATAAGACGAAGATCTTTATTCAACAACACAAGCCATAGACAATACAATTAACAGGCAAAGGACAATAATAAATCAATCATTAATAAGGTCCCATTTTGAAAAAGATATTTTCCCAAAATTAACATTTTGCACGGAAATGAGATATGAATTCTAGATGATTTTGATATTATTTTTCTTTAAATATAAGTTTTATTCAAGAGGATTAGACACATCCACGTTCTTGGTAGGAGAAAGATAGCTACTTGAATTAAACTTCTTCAAGCACCAAAGATTCAAGAATCAACGAATCTTTCGGACCAAGGAATCTTTTACCATATCTACAGACAAGTGGGCTCTTAATGTGTACCAACTCTAACTTTATGAACAAAATCTACCATTGTACCAATTCTAGTACCTTGATCTGATCTGAGATATGCCGTGTGACAAGAAAACGTTTAAGACTGGCGCATCCGATGATATCTCGATTGTATCTCCGAGCTGCACGCTGTGTTGAACCTGACAACCATCGATGTAGATAGTCCCGTGGTCTGAATACCAGTTAACGTCCATGAATTGGTCTGGTTTGAAGGTCGAATGCATTAACGAAGCGGTTGAACCAGGAGATATTGGCTCTCTAACCATGAACTGTAGATCACGAGACAACATTGGCATCACGAACCCACCTGCTGACTGCATTGCTGCAGTTGAACCAGCAGCTGTGCAGATTCTTAGACCGCTTGAGCGGCAGTTCACTGTCTTTGGACTGCTCGCACCATCTTTGTTCTTAATCCTGCACACATTGTAAAGAACATTGATTCATAACTGTTGGATATAAAAGGGATGTCCAACAGTTTAACCGAACTGATGGTTTATTCCATATCCAAACATGCAGGTGTAACCATACTAATCTGAAAAGGGGAAAAACGAATAAAACCTGTTTTTTGATAAACCATTCAAAATTCTAGGTGTAGTTTCTACAAAACGGTATCCAAACCAAACCAAACCAAACCCAATGCTTATAACAACTATCCAACTGACCAAACGAGGGATTATGTCTACACAAAATAATCAGGTTTAAAAGAATGCATGGTTTTTAATAGTAGGAGCTCTTACTTGAAAGAGAACCTTGAAACCGCAGCAGGGCATGGCTGTGCGATCAAAATGTCATTAAGTGCATGTGAAAGAAGAGTTTCTGAATTTAACTTCAATGATATTCTCGATACTTTTGCAGGAACCACTCTGCCAAACAAAATGTCATCCAGCACCTGTGAACAAATAGCTGAATGTTCAAACCAAAATTGCGTAATCATTGCATATTCTAAGGATCAAGTAAGAGCATAAATGGGTTGCCTAACGTTCTTCCCTTTCTATTTCTCTACCTGTTCAAAATTCTCGACAGTTGCAGCACAAAGATGACCAGTACTTCTACTAGCGTCAAACTGATCGCTCAGTTCTTCGACCTATAGTTATAACAAACCACTTAGATTCTTTTTTACATTCTTTATATATAGGAATATGAGAAAAATTGGGCTACAAAACCTCGTGAGCTTGTGTTGGGTCAGAATTGACTCCTAGAACCGGAACAGAGTCATCAATGAAATGACTGGCATGCAAGAGGGTACCGTCTCCACCCACGGTGATGACCATATCAACATCACGAATGGGATGCGATAAGTCGTTACGTGAAATGGGTTTCCACTCAACAGGCTTCTTACTTAGTATTTCCTGACAAAACTTGATAGCATTCTTGTGTACTTTGCACCTGCTTTCTAGATATTGAAGAACCTGTTAAACAAAACAAAACCCATTTCCATTAAAAGCCACGAGAAAACAAACTAGAACATTAACAACCATAGGTCTTTGAGCTAAGCTATTTCTTAGTTACTTATTTGTATACATATGAGTAAACACTGCTGATACGAATATTTTCAAAATTCCCAATAAGAACCCAAAAAAAGAGTTCCTTTTTCACGTAAATGTCAACGTTTCGGTTATAATCTGTGGTGAATTTTATCAAACAACTTCAATACAAAACGAAATAGACATGATCGGGATTCAAAATCGAGATGAGACGCATTTGGGGAAGGTAATTAATTAGTACCTGAGGATTTTTGATGAGCGATGCACCTTCTGTTTGAAGGAATGGGTACGGATCAATCGGTTTCAAAAGAAGCAAAAGCTTCCTAATCGCCATTGTCGCTGAATCAATCTCTATTCCTCGGCGCCGCGCTCACCGGACTGGAGCAAACCACGTCTGAAGAGAGATATTCGTGAAGTCACCACTGGCCCTCTTTTCCGTTTAGAGGGTCTCTCTAAAAGAGAAAAGTCTCGAGCCCAACAAAATAGGCCCAACTACAATTATTGTACTAAACTGGCCTAACTCCAAAATTCGGACCGGTTCACATTGTCAGTTACGACCAATTCTAGAAGTCTGGCCCGGTTTGATCCTTGTAAAAACAGGTTTTGGACCTCGATATTTCTCAATTTAATGTTCATTTGTTAGAGATGTTACTGAATTTTAAGCTTCCTGTACTTTGAATATCAAAGTTGATATTAAAAAAATATGTAATGTCTTAAATATTTTAGAAATCTGGATATTGATAAAATTCAATATTTTGAGATCTTTTTTCCTTTTCCGTATTGAGGTCATATTCTAGATGCATATGTCTATTTCAATTTATATACTAGACGGTCCTAACCGGTCCCCTGTCCAACCCTAACTGGACTACTTGGATATAAAGCCGGTCCTAACGTCTCGCCTAATGGGAACAACCCTTAGTAGGATCAGATCCTCCGTATCGAGTGCAATCCTTTATAGATTGTCCGGTCTAGAATCTTATCAGAAGTGGGGTAAGTTTTGAGATCTAACCGGACCGGTTATGCTCCACGTATGTTGATAATTTTGGCACTGCGTAGCGTAATATATAGTGGCCAACAAAACCTAAGAATTTGACCTCGAAATATCCGAATTCACGTGGTTTTTGTCTCTCCTTTGGCCAAATTTAGTAAGCTATTGTACGAGCTCTTTAATTGAACAACCTAAGACATAACTTATAGTTTTGTCCACATATTATATTTTTGAATGGTGACAAAATGGGACGAAATTAAACAATGCTATAACCTAAGCAAGTCACCAAACATAATACGGACAAATTATTGTGGATTGTACATGAACGCATTTCCTAAGAAAAAGGTAATTAGTATGCTTCACATATATTATTTTATTTAGTTCTTAACCTAAGAAGTGACGAAACTATCTTTGTTCTTGTGTTATCCATATTCTGTATCGAATGGTTAATTATCAAATTCTTAAAACTAGAGTAAACAAATTTCTACAATGTGAATCCCTTGAATCAAATAAATTTTGATTTCATGAATCCTACTTAACATTAAATAAATTACGATTATTAATTTCGTATCTTTTTACTAATTAGGTTACCCTATAAACGAATCTCATCCAATAAAAATCTCTAGAAGCTGGCAAGCAATATGATCTTTTCGTTTTTATCAACCAAAAGAAAAGGAGGCAAAAAAGTTGCAAGAACTAGAGTAATAATTTAAAGCTAACACTACGTGCATGGAAAGATCAAACTACAAATAGTGACCATTCTCTAATCTTTATCTTTTTTGACGCGTGGGGTACAATCTCCACATCCATTGGCCATCTTATTAGAATTTAGATTTAATCTAAGCATTTGCAATCACATATTTTCCAACGCGTAGTGATTAGTGAAATTCAACTACAAAGCTCAACTAAAATATAGGCCGAAGAAGTTGACCCAATATTAAACAGGCTCAAGATATCTCAACTAGGTAAATTCAAACTGATTAAGTTAATAAAACTCATTATTGCATTGAATATTTTTCTATTAATTCGAAACAAGAAAGTGTTGTACAAATAACAAAACTGGACAAAAAGTGAATTGAAAGAAACCAAATCATTATTTTTTCCTTAACTCCTGTCGTTATCTTCCTTGACCACACAATACTCTGGATAAGTAATTAAGTAATTTGCCCATCAACAGGTCAACTTAAAACCCCAAAAAAGCTTCAAAAACAAAACTTATTGATGTTTCTTAAATCTATAAAGTCATAACATATGGAACTATGGACTAGCTAGTTATGTAAATCTGTTTCTTAATTTACACTTTAGGATAGTGCTAACATTTTAAGAGCAGAAAAAGAAAACACAAAAAATTAGTGCACTGACAACGGCGAAACCACTGGTAATTTCTTAACCCTCAAGTTAGATCTTAAAGCAATAAAAAATGGTCGTCGACAACAACAACAAAAGCCATACAAAAAGTTAATTAAGAAAGATAAATAAAGTTTAGCGAAAAGTTACACATGCTACCACGAGAAGCATCTCTAATTTAATTATATTTATCAACATAGAATCCATGGGGAAGAAAATTTCTAAGCACTTTACAAGTTGCAGCCTTTGTAAAAGATTCGATTTGAAATCTCATCAGTCGTCTGAAAATGGAATTTCGTCCGCAACTGTATACTCGAACACGTTGACGCAATCAGATTAAATATAAAACGAATATATAAAACCGTATGTAAGATAATATTAATAAGGTTAATATATAACAGCAATAGCTACAAAATAGGAATCGATTATTTGGTTTAGTTAGTGAAATTTATGCGATGATGAGTCAGATGATACCCATGAACCAAAAGTTATACGCTGACGTAAAGGTCCTCGTCGTGGTCTCTCATGCTACCAATCAAATTATTCTATGCATTAAAACTTTCCAGATGATTAAGCTTTTGGACCATAAGAAAGAGTACTATAATATTTTGCTGAAAATTTTAGAGCTTTGAGTTTGCTTTAACAGTTTTTAAGGGATGTTTAAACTATAAAGTTTCGAACAGCTAGCTCTAAATTATTAAGAATAGTTTTTGCACGAAAGTTCAAAACTTTACTGCAACAGAAATAGAAATAAAATTGAACTTTCATTTTATAATATTACTTAGATCCAATCCAAATTATCTTCAGACTATGTATATGGCTGTGTTTTACAAGCCGTAAATAATTTTTTCTAAGCATAACACTAATTGGTATATATAGCATTTAAATAGTCACTTTCTACTGGACTGGCTAAACCAACTGCATGACAATGGTTGATTAGCATGATGGCTCAATCTTTAATGTCAACTCAAACTCTTTTTTAGCTCGAACTCCCATGTTAGAGTTAAAAGAAGTGTGGTTTTAGACTTATTGACTAGCAGTTGAAAATACCTAACTTACATTTTGGAAGAAATATATGTCAATGAATATTTATTTTGTCTCTTTTAAACCAATAAATACTAATATATATTCATTTAAGAGTATTGGACTATTAGACTAAATGACTAATGCATAACACATGTCATCCCTCATCTTATTTGTTTGTTATTTTTCTTAAAAGATCTATTAAATGTTGTATAAAAAATCAAGATAATAATAGAAAAACAGGTTTTAAATACGGAAGCAATAATAATATAGATTTGATATGGTTACTTTTGGTTGTGAGTGGGGGAATATTTATATTTTGGTTGACGAAAAAGAAGAAATAACAAAAGGAAAAAAAAAAAGAAGAGGGAATTTAAAAGGGGGAACAAATTCCCTCCAAATGATTGGGCCATAAACCAGAGACAAGGCTCAAGCCAACTCTGCTTCTATCTATCTCTCACTCTACTCATAAAAATCTCCATATACGCTTCTTCTTCGTTCTCTGATTTGCTGGTGCGCTTCTCCGTCATCGTTCGCCGATCATAGTCGATCCCGCCGCTTCCAGGTTAGTCGTTTATTCTCGTCTGCCTTCGATCTCCTAATCTCATCGTGTTCCGTTAGATTCGCTGATTTTGATTCGTTTAAGCTGTTTCTCCTGGGATTCGGTTTTGTTTTTGTTCTTATTTTCAATCGCGATGATCGTCTATTGATTTTTCCCCCTGATTGCTGATCTGTTTTTGAAACGGTTCCAGATTCAAATTATCATATCTATATATATCGATTTTGTTTGATCTCTGATTCATATCAATATATCTAGTAATTGATTAGATGATTGGATTCGATTTTGCTCTGTTTGAATAAGTTTCCGGAATTTAAGTAGAATTTGATATGCAAGTGATTGTATTTGGATCCTAGAACTTGATCTTATGGGATCATAATCCATATAAAAAGTAGACTAATGCTAATTTACGTTAGATTAGAGTGACACATCTTGTTTCCTGTTTAAGGCGTTTACTAATCTTATTTGGTTTACTTACTGATGACTTATGAGTGATGACCACCACATACATAAATTTAAAATTATAGGATGCTTTCTGTTTCAATATCCAAAAAGTATAGTAATGATGGTGTGTGTTGGTTGAGTTATAACATCATCAACTATTGATTGGATAATAATCTCGTATTTTTTAGCACTAAAAGACTCATTTGCATGTAAACTTTTCCATAGAACAAATCACAATCTTTTTTAGTGATAAATATTGTTACATCTTTTTCAAAAGGGATATTTTTACTCAATATAGAAGATCTTTGGTAGGGTCCTAGTGATTGTGGATTCCGTGCCTACTTGAATGAGGTCACTGCAGTCTTCACGGGAAAAAGCATTTTCATTCTTATGCAATCTCTCGTTTATCTATCTAGTTTGGTTGAAACAGTGCCACTTGGTTACATTTTAGTCTTAGATGTTATTAGAACAGATGCAAGGTGTAAGAGATTCTTGTTGCATAGTCATGGGAGTTTTCTTGTGTGTGTTTTTGTTTACTTCACTCACATGTTTCTTGGGGTTTCTTAACTTATATAGTTAGACTTTCAACTATAAATTTGTAAACTACAGGACATAGGCGTAAAGCAAAAGTGAGAGAGCAAATCGTATAACTTTATTTTTGCATAAATATATGATGCCCTTAGATTTGCTGTCTTATTAGGTGGACCACCGGTTTCTTATACTTTACTTTTCCTTGTTTTTTTTTTTTTTAATTATCGACACATACAATTGGACGCATTATGTGTT
>Ga0041059_1001416_pt1 | contig 19057 bp, 9 predicted proteins | sample AraColnosormetaG_FD_56232 | JGI IMG/M metagenome (GOLD analysis project Ga0041059, IMG submission 56232) | Arabidopsis roots microbial communities from North Carolina, USA - Col MF nosort | ecosystem: Host-associated > Plants > Roots > Unclassified | place: USA: North Carolina | collected 2013-09-02
AAAAAAAAAAAAAAAAAAAAAAAAAAGTCAACGAGAGAGGTTTGACTTACATTACCGTTCAGAAAGCAAAGCAAAGCGTGGAGGAGACAAAGAAAATAGTAGTCGTTCCAAATCCCTTTAACTTTTTACGTTACCCAATAATACCCACCAATATATATAGAATCACAAGTAGGTTTCATTTACACACGTATTCACATTTAGTAAAATATGATATTCATAATAATATTAGTTAAATTTACATACTATACCACAAGATTAATTACAATTTATCTTCATTAGGTTTGAAGTTTCAGGTCCTTGCCCACTTTCAGAAGACAATCACTGATCACCTCTGGATTATTCAGTTTAGTAATGAGTTGCTATTAACAAAAACAGAAAGAAAAAAAAAAAACTTGCATCTTTCTAATTTGTTTCTCTTCAATTAGTTGATTTTAGAGCTATCAATATATTCCACTACTTGGACGTAAACATTCTTCTCATCTCCATAAATAAATACTCTCAAAATAGCATTTTCCACTATTGGAAGGTATCAATTCGATTTATGTAGATTACTATTAGTATCCAATTCCTTTTCAATCAATAATTGGATGAAAATAGTTTTGTACCCGTACGTTAGGTAATTCCATTGGTCATACTAGGATAAAAAAGAAAGTTATATGTAAGATTAGTGAAGCAACGAAACAAATAGTTATATGTTCTACCAATAGCTTTTAAAACAAAAAGACAACAAGTAATGATATATACTAAGGTTTTAAAAAGAAACAAGAACCACCCAACCAACATTAAATTTTTATTCTTTTTACAGATTGAATAAAACATCACTCCTCCTCTCTCTCTGCTTCTCACTTACACACAATATACACACATATAAATATAGAGTTATATGTGCCCGTGTGATATCAACAGCTGTATCAATCTCTCTCTTTGAACACACACAAAGTTCTCTCTCTTTTTCTTGGTTCACCATGTCGTCGGAGAAACGTGTAGGCATGGTCGAGAAAAGTAACAACAAGAGACAAAGAGTGAACCAAGTTCCCGTGTTCAGCATCAACGACCACCACGACGTTCTTGTTGAAATCCTCCGGCGACTAGACGGTTCATCTCTCTGTTCAGCTGCATGTGTGTGCCGTCTTTGGTCAGCCGTGGCTCGAAACGACTCTATATGGGAAGAGCTCTGTTTCCGACAAGTGTCACCACGACCATCTTTGTCTCTTCGTTCCGTTGTGTCGGCTCTTGGTGGCTACCGATGTCTCTACTTCCTCTGTATCCGTCCCGTCCTGGCACGACTCCCTAAGCTTCTTTGGACACGAGACCAGCTTCAGCTCTCTCTGTCACTTTACTGTGTCCATTACTACGAGCGCCTCTACGTCGGCGCGTGGCTTGGAGACGCGCCACCTTCGTCGCTTATATTTCTTCGGAAGCCCGTTAACGTTGTCTGAACCGGAACCGGAACCGGAACCGGAACCGGAACCGTAACCGGAACGGCCCTCTTTTTGTTTCTCGACGATCAATAAATTATTAGTAATCTTGTATTCTTTTTAAAATTAATTTTTTATTCCGACTTTTATGGTTACGAAATTTCGATTTCTTCATTTCATTACAAGGTTTCATTAATAAACGTGATTTTTTTCCCACTCCTGTTTCTTTTTCTTCCCTAGTAGATACTGCCAACGCGTAGCTGTTTTGTCTCTTCTACTTTTTTTTTTCTTTTTTTTTATAATCTTGGCCTTCACTAATTTTCATTGATTATGCCATATGTGTTTTTTTTTGTCCTTTTGGTTTAGTGTGAAAATATATTAAAGAGCAAGTTATTGACTCTTGGGGAGGTGACACTTTTTAAAATGTAAAATTAAATGATGTTCTAATAAGAAAAAAATGTAATATGATGGGTTTTTTTTTTTAATCTTATGGCATTAGCCAAAGTGAATTTTATGGTGGAATTACATTATAGACTTTACAAGATTTGTGAAATGTAAATTTTATTTTAAATTTTAGTGGCATTGTAATTAATTGGTAAATTTTCACCCAAAAACAATTTTATGAACTAGCAACAATGATAAGTGGATTCAAAAACACAATTCTGTAATTTTGATGGGAATTTGTTTTTTATAGTAAAACATAATTTTTTATTTTAGCGGAAAACACAGCTTTACAGTTTTAAAAAAAAATTAAATAAAAAAATTGAATTTAAGTAGAATAATTTTAGTTTTAATGTGTTTAGTATTTTGCCATAAATTTTCAAGAATTATCAAATAATTATTGATTACACTATTTTGTTAAAAACAATGTTATATAGGTCTAAATGGGTTAAGAAAACTTAAATGAATTTTAAATGGGAAGGGTAAATGTGGTGTAAACTTAATTGGTTAAATGAGTTTAAATAAATGTGGTGAGTTTTAAATGACATGGGTATAAATGGGGGTGAATTAGCCCATATTAACATCTCTAGTAACCAACATTACCTCATTGACTAATTATCGAGTTATATCTACTGTAAGTCTTTTTTCCGCACCGAGATAATGCCAATTGCTTGGATCACCGTCAAGAGATGGAAAACTATCCCGAGGAAAGTGACCACCCAAAAATGTCGAGAAAAGAAGAGAAGATCTCAAAATCAACGGAGAGAAAAAGGTCATCTTAGGAAAAATTTGTTGTCTCACAAAAAACAGCAACGTCAACGGAAAATGGAAGCCACCTAAATGATCTCGCCTACGAACCAATTCACCAAAGGAACAACGTCGGTGAAAAAAAATATATTTTATTAATAGTTCTCGGATCGTTACATTATATACTTGCAATAATTTCCTAAAAAAACTTATTTATCTAAACTAACACCTGTTTGATTTTTTATTTTTTATTTGTATTGGTTACGATGGATTAAAAAATAATGTCATCTCTATGTTTTAAAATATCGTTCAGTTCAATTTTTTTTAAAAATATATATTTTTTTAATTGTATTGATTTCTACTAGGTACTGTTTCTCTTCGAAAGCAAGAAAAATAAAACAAAAATCAATGAAATAGATAGCTGATGGTGTGAATGAACTTGTTACTTGTCTTTTTCTTTTAGTTCCCATGTACATTGGACTCCATAGAGAAGAATATATCATATCCATATTAAAATCTCATGTAGCTTTCGTCTATATCATGATAGATTGAGAGAACCAATCATATATAGTCTTGAGAAGTTCTGACTTTTGATCCATTTGATGTTCCAATAAACCTTACCATCTCCTCTTCAAACACTAAAGTGTTTTAATAAATTACTAAAATTGAGGGATTGTAAATAGATTACAAAAATTGCTACCTAACCTAAATCAATCTAAAAGGAAAAGGAAAATTAAATTAAATCTCTTAATTTCGAACAGGCTAACTTAGTATTGGTTTAGATAAATTATTGCTAATTTTACATGAAAGGAATGCGTCTTAAATTAAGCAGTCTACTATCATGAAAACCGTGGTTGAAGACTTGAAGTAGTCTCTACCTGAATGTGAAGTCTGGTATTTTGTTCGTGTCATTGTGCACATAGTCGCATGTGTCAAAATTTTTGAAGGGTATGGCAACAGTAGAAAAACTTGTCGATACCTTCTTAGTAAAGGTCTCATATGGGTTATATAGACAAAAGATGATACTTTGATATGTTGATAACTCTTGGTCACTTGTGACTAAATCTTCAAGATCAAGGTATTGACCTAAATTACCAAAGCTGGAATAAATAACCAATGAACCATAAGTTTCTCCTCTATGAAAGATTTTTAAAGAGAGAAAAGAGGAAAAGCTTCGGCGTCAAGTTTTTTGTTTTTTTTCCTCCTCTCTAGTCAACAATTCTTATCTCTTTTTTTCTTTTCTTACAATAAAACAATACTTGTCCTCACATTTTGTCTTGTCTCACTCTCTCTCCCATTGATCTTCTTCCTCGGCTACATCTCCCGACGCCTCTCTCTCGTTCCGGTGAGTCCTCCTCTCTCTGCTCCGATCTGTATTTCTTCTCTTTCAGTTTCATGCTCTCTGAGGTAAAATTAATGATCTTTCTTAATCAAGTTATAAAACTTCAAAACTAGTTCTAAAGATCGATGCTTGAGAAATCAATTTTACTTACGATTTGTATTTCATATATATATATATAGCATCATCTAACTATCAACTTAATCAATTCCTTAAGATTCTTCTTTGACTAATTTACCGAGAGTTTGATAAATAATTAGGGTTTTCAATTTCTGGGTTAAAGTCAACTTCAGAGCTTGTTTCTGGGTTTAAGTCAAATTCAAAGCTTGGATTCATGTTGTGATGGTGATATTATGATTTATGAGGGTTTTCTCTGAATTTCAGATTTTGGTTTAATATTTGATGGGAACATCATCTGGTTCGAATCATCCTCACCAAATGTTACCACCACGTCAACAACAACGAAGTGGAGGAGGACTTGAAACAGCTCTTTCACTAGTCTCTTCAGATCAAGAGCCGCGTCGCGAGTCTCCAGCGGAGAGTGCGAGTTCTCAAGAAACATGGCCACTAGGAGACACTGTTGCTGGGAAGAAGTCAATGAGTCAAAAGACAGAGCCTGATTCTATGGAACAAACTGTGAATGTGATGCACCATGTTTCGAATGCGGACAAGGTATCGGTACGGGATATCGCTAGGGAAAGAGTTGAGTTAGTTGCAGAGAGAATGCATCGATTACCGGATGAGTTTCTTGACGAGTTAAAGAACGGTCTTAAGTCTATCCTTGAAGGGAATGTAGCGCAGAGTGTTGATGAGTTCATGTTCTTGCAGAAGGTTGTTCAGAGTAGAACTGATTTGAGCTCTGTAACACTTGTTAGAGCTCATCGGGTGCAGCTTGAGATACTTGTAGCGATAAATACCGGGATTCAGGCGTTTTTGCATCCGAATATTAGTCTGTCTCAGCCGTCTCTTATCGAGATTTTTGTATACAAGAGATGTAGAAACATAGCTTGCCAAAATCAACTACCTGCTGATGATTGCTACTGTGATATATGTACTAATAGGAAAGGGTTTTGTAACCTTTGTATGTGTACGATCTGTAACAAGTTTGATTTTTCGGTTAATACTTGCCGCTGGATCGGATGTGACTTGTGTTCCCACTGGACTCATACGGATTGTGCTATTCGGGATGGACAGATCACCACTGGATCCTCTGCTAAGAATAATACTTCAGGTCCAGGAGAGATAGTGTTTAAGTGTCGGGCTTGTAACCGAACGTCTGAGCTGTTGGGATGGGTTAAAGATGTGTTTCAGCACTGTGCACCGAACTGGGATCGAGAATCTTTGATGAAGGAACTTGATTTTGTTAGTAGGATTTTCCGCGGAAGCGAAGATCAACGAGGTAGGAAACTGTTTTGGAAGTGTGAGGAGCTTATTGACAAGATTAAAGGTGGTTTGGCTGAAGCAACTGCTGCCAAATTGATATTAATGTTTTTCCAAGGTAACTTCTTTTTTATGAACCAACATTACTATTTGTCTGCAGAGTCTTAACCCTTTTTTGTTACTGTTTTACCAAAGAGATCGAATCAGACTCTGCGAAGAGCTTTGAAAATGGAGAAGGTGGACGTTTGATGGCACCTCAGGATGCATGCAACCGAATTGCTGAAGTTGTACAAGAGACTTTGAGGAAAATGGAGATAGTGGCTGAGGAGAAGATGAGAATGTTCAAGAAGGCACGCATGGCTCTTGAGACATGCGATAGAGAGCTCGAAGACAAAGCCAAGGAAGTTTCAGAACTGAAAGCAGAGAGGCAGAAGAAGAAACTTCAGATAGATGAGCTAGAGAGAATCGTGAGGCTGAAGCAAGCGGAGGCAGACATGTTCCAGCTTAAAGCAAATGAAGCAAAGCGGGAGGCTGATAGGTTGCAGAGGATTGTACTAGCGAAAATGGATAAGTCTGAGGAGGAATACGCAAGTAACTATCTGAAACAGAGGCTGAGTGAGGCCGAGGCAGAGAAGCAGTATCTGTTTGAGAAGATTAAGCTGCAGGAAAACTCAAGGGTGGCATCACAAAGCAGTGGTGGGGGAGGAGACCCGTCACAGGTGATGATGTACTCAAAGATCCGCGATCTGCTTCAAGGATACAATCTCTCTCCCAAGGTTGATCCTCAATTAAACGAGCGTAATCCTTTCAGATCCAATCCCTAATGCTTCTTCCTCCCTTATATATATATGTAGTTTTCATATCCTAAATTTCATCACTGTGTTTTGTAAAACGAGTGTTTGTTGCCGTGTAGGATCTATCTATATTACTGATGTTTTGTAATTTGTGTGTTCTCACTTTGTTGATATGACGTTGTTTATCTATGTTATGGTTTCTTGGTTGGTTGATTCAGTGATTTAGGAAACGTAGAAAGAGTTGATTGTGCAAACAACAGTCTTAATTAATCTTTGTCATGATACTTGAGCCTTTCGTTTTTAAGTCTTCTCTATAACTCGACATGGCTTTGAGCTATCTAACACTTATTGGAGGACTTTCTGATAAGAACTTAAAGAAGAACTTCGTGTTAGCTTATAACTGTCAATGCAGTAAGATACAAATGACTACACAACACAAAATTCCATTGTCTCCGATAGACTTTTGGAAGGGGGCTGTGGAAAATTGAAAACTAACGCGGTTAATGTGCGATGTCGCAGCCTTGAAGGTGTAAATGCAGATGATGTGCAGTAGAGCTTACTCTATCCCAATCTCAAATGGTCGAAAAAAAAATCATGTCGCCAACTTTATATGTACACGATGTACCACGGATTTTTGTCGATGAAGGTACTGTTTTGAGAAACAGTCTTGTACCCACTTCAAACTAAAACTTCGAAGATTTTTCAAACCGCCTCATTCTTGTGAATGAAGTAGAATGACTTGCAATTATGGATCATTCTCAACTTCTTTGTATATATATATCATAAAATTGCAACATTGTTAGGAAAAACCATCACCATTAATGTTTCCATTGTCGGTTGTTTTTACCGGAATATGTGTGTTCTTGATAACCCATATATATGCAGCCTTGTTTCTACTACACTCCATGTACATAATGTCGAGATCATAATCCAATGGCTTACTTAACCATTTTTGTATTGTAACTCTTTTGATCCATTTCAGCACAAACTGTCTCCCCAGGAAGTAAATGTTGAAACAAAATCAGTCAGACAAGTAAAAAGTATACAAGTCCCTAAATAATTTTGCAGATGCATTTTCCTCTACGATCCATGCTCGAGTTTATTCCATGCAACAAATTGATGTATTTTTTTCTCAATAAATTAATTTTATTACACTTATCTTGACTTTTAAAATAACTATCTATAAGTGATTGTTCATATTTTGTCTGAGCTTTGTTCACATATTCTCGGTGTCAGGAACCATCATTCATCTTTGTATTGACACAGAGAAACCAAAAGTTTTCACATTCCCGCTTGGGTTTTGAACTCGGGGAACACCTTTCATTTTATTTTTTCTTAAATCATAAATGGCTCACTCATTGAATCTTACTTTTACCCTTTATTTTAGTAGATTTAATATGAACTTTTTACACTGTATGCAATATAGATGATGATGATTGATGACAACTAAGGGTATCTCCATCAGTGAGATACCTTCTTGGTTTCTCAAAAAAGAAAAATATTAGTATTTTAATATATATTAGTTATATAATTAAATTTTTACAATAAAATAATATTTGACCAATAGATGATATACAAGTGTTCTTATGGGTTTCTCAGAGTTTCTCACTTGAGAGACTAATTCTACTCTCTCTCATACTTTTTGATTATATTTTATTTTTATATTGAACAGTTTCTCAATGAAAAACCATTGATGGAGATGGTGTAAGATATGCATTACTTAAAAAAAAAGGTTGATGATGATATCTCAGAAATATTCTGCATTTCTATCACCAAAGAAGATCTGTAGTTGGAGATGATGAGAGTTTAGCCATGATGAGAAAAATGGGAAAAGAATTAGCATTAGATTTTCTATATATATAGTTTACAAGTCCCATGTACATACATACACACATTTACATACATGGTACATGGGACGTCACTCATTGTATGAAGTTTTAAAAAACGACAAATAGACAGATTTAGAGAATCATTTATATATGTTTTTAAAACACATTACCCCTCTACATTTTTATTTTTGTTAAACGTGAGATATCTCCACCATATTATAATGGAAAGGGTTGTCAAAAAGAATAATGATACAAAAAAGAACGGCAAAGGGGGGTTGGGTTGTGGGGTCATAGTGACACAACATTCACTTACAAAAGAGAGTAAATTTTATTTTTATTATTTTAACTGCTTTGCAAGATTTAGTTAACACCTTTTTAGTTTGGAATCTGGATTTTCTTATTAACTTTTTTTTAATTATATGTAAAATTCTGAACCAAAACTCGTACATCTCAACGTATCAAATTAGTATGACTTATGACACAATCTTTTGGATGGATCCTAGGCTCAATCACTATATCATAAGCTTTTGGTTATCAAAAGTATTTTAGCTTCAGATTTATTATTGTACTATAAGAACTATCACAAGTTATTTGAAGTTCAAGATACAATCCATGGCAGTTTAAATTTGACCATTTGTTTTATAGATTTTTTGCTTTTTTTTCCTTTGAAACGATCCAAATGTTTCCAAAACTATGGATAAAATAGGTATGTTCGATGATTAAAATGGTATAGTAAAATTAGAAAGAAAACAAAAACTGACATTTTATCATAAGAAATAAGTTTCTGTTTTCGTTATTTTCTACAAAATCAAATTACTTCGTAATTTCCACAGTCGTGTGGCATGAAATCACATCATTTGAATTCAGCATTGTAGTCTTCGTTCTCTACCCGGTCAACATTCTTTGACTTTGATTTTCTTTGGTGTTCCTTCTTGTCTTCCTATATCTACTAAAAGCCAATTAGTTTTCTTTTCCGTGTATTTATATATAATTTTCTAAATGCATTATATTAAAACTGAATTATTTGATTAGAAGTTTACGACAAAAAAGAACATTTACTCAAATAATTGGTGGCTTTGTGTTGTTAATATTTATGCAAATTTTGTTTTTGGTGACAAAAAAAAGCTAATTAAATTACTCTGTACTATAAACTTAAGTTATGGTAAACCAGTGGCTCTGGTTTGATTATGTTTAGGGTAAAAAAATCAATTATTCTCGTATGTTTTAGGAATTAATTTGCACTTACAATTTGACAATTTTATAGACGATTTTAGTGATTAAAAAAACCTGAATTTATATGCATTTCGGGAATGTTTCGGTTTTGACCTAGAATTTTCCGATTAACAAAAAAAAATCTTTTTAATACTTTAATCTTAAACTAAGATTAGAGATAGTGAAAGTTGAAAACTAGATTGAGACAAATAATGAATCGGGGACATGTATCTAATATAATTGGAGGCTCAATAAATCATCAAATGATGTGGTGGTGGGAGCGACATGTTTGAGTGGTATAATCGTAAATCACACGCCGGTTTAAGATTCTGTTTCTTTTTTTTTTTTCTCTGTGATAAGAGTGAGACTTCTGTTTTGTCTTTCGAGCCATTCCCATGTGCCTTGTCTCCGACAACTTTCTCTCTTCCCTTCTCTCTTCCTCTGGTTCACATGGAACTTCAATAACATTCACTACTTTAAGGTTTCTCATCTCCGAAAAAGTCAGGTGGGTACTACTAAATTTGGATTTTCGTTCACTTAGAACAGTTCTGTTTGATCTTTGATTCCTCAAGTTATAACTTTTGTTTTTCTTTTATATCTTATGACATGATAATATTAGGTCTTAAATCATCCTCTTCTTTTGATCCTGTTGGAAAATTCTTTGATTTGGTGGTTATGTTGCTTAGATAACCTAAAAAGGTATGAATTTGTAGCTTTGTTGGATTCTTAATCTCTGTTTTTATCAATAGATTTGATTAATATATGTCTAATTATGTGGTTATTTGCATTAGAATTGTGTTATGTATAGACGAATATAACTTGAGGTTATGTTGATCTAAGTTACAAAAATAATTCAGGGTAATTTAGAGCTTCTCTAGGATGGTTTAAGATGAGTCTTTAAGTCTGATTTTTTTATACTTGCAGTTATTGTGCAGATCATTGAAGTGACTAGAAATGTACAAGCAGCCTAGACAAGAGCTTGAGGCTTATTATTTTGAGCCTAACTCTGTTGAGAAGCTTAGGTACTTACCGGTTAACAACTCTCGTAAACGGTTTTGTACGCTCGAGCCATTTCCTGACTCTCCTCCTTATAATGCTCTATCTACTGCTACATATGATGATACATGTGGCTCTTGTGTAACGGATGAGTTGAATGACTTCAAACACAAGATTAGGGAAATCGAAACGGTGATGATGGGGCCGGACTCGTTGGACTTACTTGTCGATTGCACGGACTCATTTGATTCCACGGCGAGTCAAGAGATTAATGGTTGGAGATCAACTCTAGAGGCTATCTCGAGGCGGGATTTAAGAGCTGATCTTGTTTCATGTGCCAAAGCTATGTCGGAAAATGATCTTATGATGGCTCATTCAATGATGGAGAAGTTGCGGCAGATGGTTTCGGTTTCTGGTGAGCCTATTCAACGGTTGGGAGCTTACTTATTGGAAGGTCTAGTGGCGCAGCTAGCTTCGTCGGGCAGTTCTATATACAAAGCACTTAATAGGTGTCCTGAACCGGCTAGCACAGAGCTTCTCTCTTACATGCACATTCTCTATGAGGTTTGTCCTTACTTCAAGTTTGGATACATGTCAGCAAATGGTGCTATTGCTGAGGCAATGAAGGAAGAAAACAGAGTTCACATTATTGATTTCCAAATCGGTCAAGGGAGTCAATGGGTCACTCTTATCCAGGCTTTTGCAGCTAGGCCTGGTGGGCCTCCGCGGATTCGGATAACGGGTATCGATGATATGACTTCAGCGTATGCTCGTGGAGGTGGCCTAAGCATTGTTGGAAATAGACTCGCTAAGCTTGCTAAGCAGTTCAACGTTCCATTCGAGTTTAACTCGGTATCGGTGTCAGTTTCCGAGGTTAAACCTAAAAACCTCGGGGTTCGACCTGGGGAAGCTCTAGCCGTAAACTTTGCCTTTGTGCTTCATCATATGCCAGACGAAAGCGTGAGCACCGAGAATCACCGGTATAGTTTTTATTATTAAAATTTGTTTACACGTAGGATGAGTCTTTTGTTTAGTCCTTTGACTAAGTTGAATATAATTTGCAGCGACCGGTTATTGAGAATGGTGAAGAGCTTATCTCCCAAGGTGGTGACTCTTGTGGAACAAGAGTCAAACACAAACACAGCCGCTTTCTTCCCGAGGTTCATGGAGACAATGAACTACTATGCCGCGATGTTTGAGTCAATTGATGTGACTCTACCAAGAGATCACAAACAGAGGATTAATGTGGAGCAACATTGTCTAGCAAGAGATGTCGTGAACATCATCGCATGTGAAGGAGCTGATCGGGTGGAGCGACACGAGCTCCTAGGAAAATGGAGGTCACGGTTTGGGATGGCGGGTTTCACTCCTTACCCGTTGAGTCCCTTGGTGAATTCAACCATTAAAAGTCTGCTTAGGAACTACTCAGACAAGTACAGGCTAGAAGAAAGAGATGGAGCTTTGTATCTTGGTTGGATGCATCGAGATTTGGTTGCCTCGTGTGCTTGGAAATGAGACAGTGACATTTCTCTAGTGTGATGGCAATTAATGTGTTTCTACTTGTATGCAATTTAGTCGCTCATTTGAATCTTCAAAACATTTGAAGAATCTTATGTTTACTACTAGAGACCAAGAGTGTGCACAATTGCTCAAATGTCAAAGTCAACTCTTTCCTCAATCAAAATTTAAGTATGTAGTTCACACGAATGGATCTTTGTAATAATGTAATATATGAAATCAATCTAGTTTCAATAAAATTACAAAATAGTCTTTTCATACTTTTGTGACATCGCAGCGACTTCAATAATTTTGAGAGAGAACACGTGTAAATGTCTCTTTCGCAGTGTGTCTGAATTTAATTTGACACCTACTTTTAATCTTTTATATATCATCATTAATAATAATCTTCGACATATATTGATTAGAGGGAGTGAAACCAATAACCCTACGCGACTAAAGAAAAGCATATATGAACACAACAATGGTTTCTTATGAGAAATATTAAATTCTTATAAGAAAAGGACTACGTATTGAACTATACATACGAACTAGACCTAAAATTTCTTCATTAACATAATCAAAAATATAAAATATATTCTTAGAATATAATTTAAATTTTGTAAAAATGTTGTTTGTTGAATATAATTTTACATTCAATTCAAAAAGAAAAAGAAAAAGAAAAAATCTTCAAAATTTTTATTTTTTAATTTTCTTATAATTGAATCCTTACCAATTATGTAATTTTGGTTACTCATTGCGATCATTCCATATTGGTCGATCTCTAATTCTTGATCTCATTTGGTCTTCTACCACCTACGAAAAACTCATAAATGTTAATTTTGACCCTTATAGAATATAGCGTGATCTATGTATGCAACAACATTTAGGTAATCTCATGATAACATTAAGTTTGACGCGGCTGTAGATTGATGCCGGAAAATCAATCCCAATAATTTCTCTCACGCTTTGGCTTGCTTGGGACTTGGGAGTCAAAGTATAAAGTTTTGTCAGTGTGTTTTGCGCCTCAGTTCTAAACCAAACTTACAATTAGTCAAACTGTTGCACGTTTTTTTGTTACGCTTGTCTAGTAAATCAGAACAATAACTGTCTCCTCGGGGATATCTCCCCAACTTTTCCGATTCTTCACAAAAAGTAAGCTTGAATGAGGAGAATAGACGAGTACGAAGACTATGTAGTATGTCACGAAGATATAAGAGCACCAACCATGCATATCAATATTTTATTTTGTAACCACATGATTTAAGATACTTATTTCCAAAAATTAATATTAATTTCTTTTTTTTTGATAAAAGGCTTATATAAATAAATTTCTATATAATTAAATATTTACTTTTTGAAATGTATTTCATCAACATATCAGATTTATTGGAGTATATATATGTATGCTATAAAACTTTTAATCATGATTATAAGATTATTATGTTGTTCTAATTTAATCTAATTTTGATAAACCTTTCTCGTATTTTAATTTATCATGTTAATAAAATTATATAAAATGATTAGATCCTTAAGATTCTACTCAAGACTCGTTAGATGTTTTTTTCATTGTAGTAGTTAACCTCTAGACATTGAGTTTCAATTAGGAGCTATTTGTTTGTAACATCCCTAACGAATTTTTTTAAGTGTACCCCAAGCCAATGGAAACAACCATCAGTCCAATATAGAACTCTCTCTCAATTTACAGTTGCCTTCTAATCTCTCCAACCTATTTTTATATAGTTATGACTCCTAACGTAACCAGAAAAAGAGCTTGCAACAGACCACACATATACTCCACAGATCTCACAATCGATATTTAGGCCTCATTACGTCTGGAAATAGTCTTTTTTTTTTTTCTTCTAAAAATGAAATCCAAAAATATCGTTTAAACAAGCTGAAAAGTGAATGGTGGAGAAGAAAGTGGAACTTTCAAATCTCTCTCCTCCTAGATACTATATAATGGTAGCAAAACATAGAAACAAAACATAAAAAATAAAAAATACTGTAAAATAAATAGATAGTCATAACTAGTGTATTACAAAAAAAAAATAAAGTAAATAAAAGTAATCACTAGCTAGTGACTAAACTAAATCCCAATTATGGGTCGTGTACATTTTGGTGTATCAGCATTCTTTGTTTTTTGTTTGTTAGGTTTATCAGCTAATGCAAAGATCTTCAATATTAATTCTCCTCCAGGTTCTGATATCACTAACGTCAGTTCTAAAACCTAACAACAATCTCGTTTATCTATACATTTTCTTCTTGTTCTCCAAGTAATTTTTAATATCTTTACGATGTAGGCATTGTTGAAAGCATTCAATGAGGCATGCCAATTCCCGACAAAGAGCACCGTTATGATCCCAAAAGGTGAATACAAGCTTGGGGAGATCGTGATGATGGGTCCATGCAAAGCTCCTATAAGGATTGCTCTTCTAGGTACCGTGAAAGCTGACGGTAACGCTAATGGAAAGGAGAAATGGGTCGCTTTCCGCAACATTAATGGGTTTAAGTTGAACGGAGGTGGTGTTTTCGACGGTGAAGGAAACGCAGCTTGGAGGGTCAACAACTGCCACAAGACTTTCAACTGCAAGAAGCTCCCCATCGTAAGAAACCCTCTCATATTTTATAAGATAACTCCGCGATTAACTGTTTTTGTTGATGTTTTGGTGGCATTCTTGAACAGAGCATTAGGTTTGATTTCGTCACCGACGCGAAAATTAGAGGCATTACCTCCTTAGATGCAAAGCACTTCCACATTAACGTCATTGGAGCAAAGAACGTGACATTCGAAGACGTCAAGATCATTGCCCCTGCAGAGAGTCCCAACACCGATGGTATCCACGTTGGAAGAAGTGACGGAATCAAGATCATCAATTCATTTATCTCCACAGGAGATGACTGTGTCTCTGTTGGAGATGGGATGAAGAACCTTCTTGTCGAAAGAGTTACATGCGGTCCGGGACATGGAATCAGTATTGGAAGTCTTGGAAGGTACAGCCACGAGGAAAACGTTAGTGGCATCAAGATCATCAACTGCACTCTCCAAGAGACTGACAATGGTCTAAGGATCAAGACATGGCCTTCTGCTGCTTGTACCACAACCGCCTCCGATATCCATTTCGAGAACATCCTCCTCAAGAACGTCAGCAACCCCATCCTCATCGACCAAGAGTACTGCCCATGGAACCAATGCAACAAGCAGGTACGTACAAAACATGCATTATAGTGGTCATCATTTTTCTTTGTGATAAATTTGCATGTTTTCTTGTAGTATATATATGGAAAGTGCATGAGCACTACAATTGGTTATGATTCCAAGAAGTTTGATGTTCTGTTTTTTTTTTTTTTCGTAGAAACCATCAACGATCAAGTTGGCCAACATTAGCTTCAAGAAGATCAGAGGAACATCAGGAAACAAAGACGCAGTGAAGCTTTTGTGTAGCAAGGGATATCCATGTCAGAACGTTGAGGTTGGTGACGTGAACATCCAGTATACCGGAGCAGATGGTCCAGCGACTTTCCAATGCTCTAACGTATCACCAAAGCTTGTGGGAACTCAGATTCCAAAAGCGTGTAGCAGCCCGGTGACAAAGCCACCAAAGTAGAATGTGTATATATTATAAACTCAATACACAATCTAAATGTACACCCTTAGTGTATGCTGTATGCTTCAATTGATATCTTTGTGAAATGACCTATTTTTTTGAGCTTTTGGTATATTGTAAGAAATGAACCATTCTTGAAAAAAAAAAACATCTAACTAATTTAATAACTTGTGACTAATTCCAAACTGCATTCAATATAGTTGAACAAAGATATTTGTAACGAAATCATTGGCGAAATGGTGGCATCCTTTAGGTCCATTATATTAGAAACCTGGTGAGTAGGCTATTCGACCGCTACAAGGTTATTAAAAAAAAAAAAACACAACTACATATTACAAATCCTGGTCGATGTTTTTTAATCCATACCCAATCAAAACTCTATTTTTAAGTAAATTTTTGATAAATTTTGTATTCAGCGATTATTATTGTAAATTTATACTTACATTTGATAAATGTTCATCTTTCACTCTCACCTGCTTTCGATCTATTAGTTTTTCTACTTCCAAACAAGTTAACTCTACGTAGAATCTGGAGTAGCCTATTTGCATATTTTCTCTGTGAAGTAAAGCTTACAGAGCCAATACAAGCCGTTGTGACTTGGCCAAAGGTGTTTTTGTTTCTACTCGCTGATCTTTTTCCAAGGCAATTTGGCTTCTTTAGGTTGTCGTGGGAGTGAAGGCTCTTCTTTAAAGAAACTAGTTGCTCTTCGAGGTTATGGATTCTGAAGCTCGTTGACTCAAACTCATCCAATGTTGCATCTTTCTGCATCAAGAAGCATAACGGTCTGTTTCTTGGCCCCGTTTCATCATCAGTGCAAGGGCTTTGTTGGGAAGTTAAGGGTCTTGAGCTTGGGACAACACTACCAGAGAAGTCTGCAGAGTTTGTGAATCTGAATGAGTCCGAACAGTCTTTAAAAGCTTGGTGTGTGTTCAGCTGTTGGATAAAGAGAGCTTGGACAACCAAACGTAATGGCATTTTCTCGTTTTTAACGAGTTCGAGGGACGCTTCTTGTGATAGCTTTTGGCAGTTTAGGTAACTGCAGATTGATCCTTTTTCTTCTTGAGATATATTTGTATGTACCTAAAGCAGAGCCACACAGGCATTAGGTTTAATTTATACATAATGGAAGAAGGAAAAAGTGAAGGCGCATACCTGAAGAAATGCGTTTACTGCAAGGTAAAGTTGGTCATGACTCTCTCTGAATGACATTGGGACTGTCTCAATCAGCTCAATGAACCTTGTAGTTTTCATCTCTTGATCATACGGTAAACGAGAGAGAAAAATATCCCACAGTTTTCCAACTCTCACGTTGCTTGAGGAGGAAGTAAGATGGCGTTCCGATTCTGTTGATACATATACTGAAAACAGGCTTTCCATTGTAAGCAACTCCTGACTGAAAGCAACTTGCCTGTTCCCGGCTTTCGGGTATATAAAGTTTTCGGGTTGGGCAGTGTGAAGAAGAGATACAATCTGATCTTGCAGCTTTAACACAGTGTCATGCTTCAAATTGTGTGCAAGACACGCAAAATAAAACCCAACTGGAACAAACCTATATGCCTTGTCTCTTGTAAGAAGCAGATCTAGAGCTCTTTGCAGAATATCAGTATTAGTTTGACCTTCAGGTATTACAGATTTACTGGCGTAAAGGGCGACCAATGGACTTACATATCTTTCTTTCATACCTTGTCTTCTAAGCGACCCAATAATCTTTTTGAAGAATTCGAATGGAAGATCCGTGAGGTCTTTGATCCAAGTATCTTGGTTTATTATTCTCTCTATGTTTGTATATTCCCATGGTTGATTCACCATACCTTCAAGCATGATGACTGGCTTTTCTCTTCGTCTTTCGGGATCGAGAATCTCCATACAAGCCGTGAAAGCCAGAGACTCAATGCACCGGCTCACGATGAGTAGATCTTCAGACCAAGGCACTAGATCCTGACATTTCTTCAGAACAACTAACGTGTCATCCCAGTTTTGCAAGACAACTTGGTTTAGATAAAGGTCAAATCTCTCGCAGAGGTTACCCGTCGAATGTTGCTCTGTCATTTCAAGAAATTGAGCTGCACATCGTAGTCCAGCGATGTTGAAAGGATGTATTAAAGTTGGACAGCCATAAATGAAAAGCATAATCTTCTCAAAGGTCTCTGCTCCACCAGGAAACTCTTGTGGTATCTCGATCTCCGATAGCTGATCCTCTCTTTCCTTAAAATATCCGCTCTTTGCACACAAGAGACTCTACAAAAGATAAACAAAAAAAGTAAGGCATTATATTAACAAAAACCACTAAGCTACATGTATTGGTTGAAAACAGAATTTCTTGAGAGAGAGATTTGATTATCATTATTACCTTGTGAAGGTTAAAACTCTTGTTGCAAACTCGAACATGTACTGACGCGGGTAGACCGGTCTCTTTACTCCTGTGACACACACACACACAGTTACATTACATAAGTCTACAACATGAATAATTCAGATTTGTTATATGACATCACGAAGATAGTCTTGAGATTCATACCAAGAAAGAACTTTGATTTTCAAAAGGGTACTGATATTTGGAGAAGAAATCGGGCTGGAGGCGACGGACGAACAATCCTTGAGGCTGAAAGTTTCCATTATTGAGTATATAAATTGTGAAAACTAAGTAGATAAAGTATATCAAAACCAATATGGTATGATGAAACTGGAGACATTTGGTCGTTCATTTATTCTTCTTCACTATTATATTTTTGAAGAAGAAAGTTGCGTGTTTTGGGGATTGAAGAGGAAGAAAAAGGGTTCTAGGATCCACGAAACAAGAGGACGCTAAGGAAGATTTGAGAAAAAGAAAGTTTCTTTTGGTTTTCGTTTTTATCAAACATTAAACTATAATATGGCTACTTGCATGCAGGCACACACACATATATGCGTAGTAGATGTTGGGTCAAAGTCAGATGCGCACGAGTGTTGAGCTCAAAAAGAAGATCTCAAAATTCAAGGCAAGAAGTTGAAGACGACGTTCCTCGAGTGTTGAGAAGAGTTGAAAAATCTTGTATTATAACATTTTTTCTTCGCTTTTTTCAACAACATTTTTGTTTTTTACTCCAACACTTTCTTTCTTTTTCATGCATTAACTGTAACAAGACTCTAAATAGTTCTAACCAGACATTTTGGTGACGCTTATTTATGATGTTACGATCTGGTCTTCGAGTTATGTAATATACGTTAATTAATAGTGATTTGAGTATTTCTACGAATATAAATATATATTTTTGCAACCATCGTACATTACGAGAAAATCAAGAGAGGAAATCGAAGTACTGTATTGCTTACTTAGGAAGAATTCGCTCATAGAAAACAGGGAAAAGGAGGCTAAAGTAGGAAATTATTAGAGAATTACTTATATTGACACACATGTAACATAGATTTAAATGGATTTACTAGACTAACATAGATTTGTCGACAAAAAAAAAAAAGGCTAACATAGATTTTTTGGTAAAAATGACAGCAATATTTTTAGTATTCTATGCTATCTTTAAGTTATTTAAAGTGTACTCTATTAAACCACATAGATAAAGAAATGCCAACAAAAACAATATGAAACATTACAAATTCTAGAAAACGCCCTAAACGGTTAGCTTTAAATTTGAACTCTAAAGGACATAAAGAATCAATACGTAAATAAATAAAACACGTAAACGACTAAATTCGGTTAATTCCCTTAAAAAAAATTGATCACTCTTTATTCTTTTTTTTTTTGACAAAAAAAAAATCACTCTTAATTCTTAAAACTTGGTTTATGCTATTCATCAGCACA
>Ga0041059_1001417_pt1 | contig 19054 bp, 14 predicted proteins | sample AraColnosormetaG_FD_56232 | JGI IMG/M metagenome (GOLD analysis project Ga0041059, IMG submission 56232) | Arabidopsis roots microbial communities from North Carolina, USA - Col MF nosort | ecosystem: Host-associated > Plants > Roots > Unclassified | place: USA: North Carolina | collected...
AAAAAAAAAAAAAAAAAAAACTTAATAGCCAATAAAATCACTCATCTTATTATTCGGAATCGATACAAATTATATAGTTGAATTATGTCAACAATCAACATAATAATAAGCTCACACATCACACATGCAACATAACAAAAGAAGAAACATAATCAGAAGATGAGACTATAGTTGAGAAATGAGAAGTCTTTTAAGGACATTTGAGTTTATTGCCATGTGTACGGATACTGGCGTAGCAAGGACATGATGCTGTGTTGCCGGAGGTTCCCGGCGGCACACACTGACACTTGGCACAACAACTTCCACAGGCTCTGTGACAAACTTTCTTCCTCGATGTCTTACTGCATCTCCTTGCGCATGCATGCCCACAATCTATAAAAATTGGCTCATTTAATAAAAAAAAGGTTGTGGGGGGCAAAAAAAATACTTAGAACAAAGGAATTAGAGTGTTGAAAGAGTAGACTAACTGATTCTTGGACGATGGTGGTATGTTCTCTTAAACGCCGCAGTTTGGTTCTCGTCATTCGTCTGATTAGCAACAAAAAAAAGAAGCCAACATTTCCTTATATATTACTCTCTTGAAAGTTTGTTTAGTATGTTTTTGTATCACTCTTACCTGAGAAACAGAGGAAGTTTCATTGTTGCTGGATGATGACAACTCTGCAAGTACCTATGAAAGACCAGAGAGATTTTTCATTGTTTTACTTTGGTTTGTCTGAAATAGAGAAAAGGTAGTCTTGAAAATGGTTTTAACAGTTTACCTGAGAAAGCAGAAGAAAAGAGATGATCAGCGTAACAAAAGCCACCACATTCATCTTCTTCATATTTCTTGAGTAGTGATTTTGAAGTAGTGTGTGAAAATAGTACTTGTGGATGATTCTTTATATAGATACATTTCAGCTACTTTTTATTTTCTGAACAATTACTCATGTTGGATAGAGATCACATGCATAGACTTTCATCGCTGGAGCCAAACATAAATCACAGGTTTTTATTGGATAAATCACAGATTATAGATTGCATTTGCTGTAAAGTGTTGGAGTTTGATATGCAAACAGTTTTGATTGGTTCCCTTTTTTCGGAGGATGCATGGAAGAAGAAGAAGAAAATTCAAACCTAGTTTCACTAATATCTTAAGCTAACTCAATTTGTTACGTGGAAATGAGAGTAATTTTTACATTAGCTTGATACTTTGGTAGTTTATGTCTTAATGATAGTTTACAGCTGTCTCTTAGTTCAGACATTGTGACACTGAGAGAGATAGATGAAGGAAACGCAGACGCAATATTGTTCGAAAACACAGATGTAGTGTTTGGCGTTTAATTGTCTATTTTATACAAACGTCATTAGAAATTTTCTAACAAACATGAAACGTCGAACTGAAAACAATATCGCATTTGTATTGGTGTTTTCATAGGTTTCTTTAATTTTAATATATGTATACGAGAACACTTTTAGTTTTCATATTGGATAGAAAAATAAAAGAGAAAAACTCTACAAGACAAGTCAAAATGTTTGTGTTACTAAATATAAAGACAAAGCACAGCGTGCAAATTGCTAAAGTCTACATTAATTGTGAGGGAGAAAGGAAAATGACCCGAGAGGGAGACATCAATTTAATGACAATTTTGATTAAAAGGCTTATAACCAATGAAAATATTAATGTCCTCAAAATGGGTCAGATCCAATAAGCGGCACCCTTCATTAGGCCCATCTATATTTGAGAAAATTTATCATCTACAATTCTACATCGTCAATTCCTAAAGATTGATTGTATAGGTTTTTTTTCTTGTTTCATAAGAATTATTCTTTCTTTTTTTTATGTCTTATGCATATTTGTTAATGTTAGTGAGTCACAAAATTTAGATATTTGAATTCACTAACCATTTTACCAAAAATAAAAATTTACTCCACTATAGATTGTTGTCCGTCTAATAAGAAAAGCGGTGTTGAAAACTTATAAATTCATCCTCTCTGTTGCAACCATTTTGTTTCTTATGTTGACAAGTTTGTCCTACACGTCCAAAGTTTTATATAAAAGAGATCAAAGAGACAACAAGTTCTCAAGTCCAAAACTAAACACTATTTTGAATGGATACTTCGCCAAGGACCCGAATTGTACCTACTAGACGATCCAACTCGGTCAAATTCTCCTCGACGGTTAACATTTCAACCCGGCGATCACTCTCTTCCTCCTCCTCCAATTCCCTCCTATTCTCCGGCAACTCTCCGGCAACTCCTCTCCATCCACTTGGCATCCCATTTTCATGGGAAAAGCTTCCCGGTAAACCTAAAGAGTTCTCGTATCACCGGAAAAACGAATCATTAAGCAACCTCTTGCCTCTCCCTCCTCACTGGAGTAACCATAGCCCTAACACCAGATGTAAGAAGAACACGTCCCCTGCGGCCATGAGAGATCCTTTCATGGCGGCGTTGGTAGAGTGTTCCAAAGGCGCTACCACAGACGGAGAACATACCGGCGGCGAATCAAGGAAGGTCTTGAGGAAGAGCAGGAGCATCGGGTTACTGAATCTTTACTCTTCTTGTAGAAGAGCTTGTGAAGTTTCTGAATCCATTGTTTATCTCCCGAAGTCCATTGCTTCCTACGATCATCTTCATCTCAGCACTCGTGGTCGTCGTCGCCGATGATTGATCACATTCGTCATCCTTATTAAATATAATAAGATTTGAATAAAAGATAATTAATTATACAATACGTAAATAAATATGTTTTTTCTATTATTAATGCATATAAAAAGGAGCATTATTGCGTTAGATTCTCTAGAATCTGTGTGTGTGAGAAAAAAAATCGAGAGATGATGTGAAAAACAGCAAATGCATGGTTAGATCCAATTCCAATGGATAAGTTGGTTAATACTCATACGTTTTTTGTGAGAGTGTCAATGCACTTTTATATGTGACCATTAAGGAAGAAATATGATCATCTACACAGACAGTTCAGTTAAAATCATAATCAATTTAATTTTGTATAGACTATAGAGCACTTGGATGTTTTCATCAAAACAATATGTATCATGTATAGTATTTAGGAGCAATCGACTTTTCGTCGATCATGCCAGTCAATTATTCAATTTTACTCTTTTAATTAGGAAAAGCGAATTTTATCATTTTTTTCTTGAATAGTAGGGGTTTTAATCTCTAAAAGACAATGTAAATGTATATTTTCTCGATTGTTATTTCTTAACTAAGCTAACTACTGGAATTTCTAGTATTCTTTTATATATTTAGTCGGTCGTATAAAATGATATTTAAATGAATAATGGAAGTGATGGGAGTACATAAATGAGAAACTTTCATTGCCAACGACAGACAAAGTTTACAAATGATGGGATTCTAATTTATTGATATTCACCATTCAAATTCCCTCATGTGAATATTATTCATACACAGTTAACATGAAATTATGTTTGGAGGACCCATAGTAATAAATATTCATGAAAGTGGAAATTTCAATCAAGTTATTCATCAAATTAAATCAGTTATCGTTACAGTTTGCAAACTGATATCATGAAAGTTTTAGATTTGAGAACTTTCGAAGACAAATCCATCAAAATGATCAAGAAAGTTTTGTGGATATTGACACATTTTGGTATACTATGTTTTCTCCCAATACTTTGGTGTTATATGATTTAAAAATGTTCACTAGTACCAGTAGTTGGAAACTAATTTATGTATTGCAAGTAGATGAAAATGTTCACTAGTGTTTATTTTGTCTAGTTTAATCATCTGTTGATCGTAGATATTTTTCGTTTTTTTTGGCTACGAAACACGTTGGATTCCTCATTTGAGAACGGGTGGTCATGACCACCAAAAGTAGCCCAAATTAGAACTCTTCTTCTCTATTTAGTAAGGAGGTTGGGTCATGGTGCTCAACTTTTGAGATCCAAGAAAAATTGCTGGATTCACATAGTCAAACCATAACTTAAGCCTAACTTATGGATTTGGCATGCCACTAGTTGGAGACTAATAAATTAACGTAGTATTGCAAGTAGTATAAAATGTTCACTCGTGTTGTTTCTTTATTTTGTCCGTAAGTTTTTTGTTTTTTTCGTTATTACTCTGTTGATCGATAGTCCACTTTTGAGGACTAAAAAAAACAAAGACTAGAGAAATTCTCTTTTGAGGACTGAAACTGATTAGATGCTTCATGCTTAATCCCGTATAATGGATATTATTGACAAATAAAATAGTTATGGTCTTTTCTTTATATGTTTGTTTTTTGATATAGATGAAGATACTTTGATTAATATATATTAAATCATTCTCAAATCTACAGATTTATCATAATATAAAATATCACAAAATATATAGAAATGTTCAAATTATCAAAATGTAGTTAATATTTGTTGTCAACAAGATCAGATATACTTATTATAAATTGTCTTTTAAAAAATATTTTTTCTATAAAAATCTTCAAAGTTTTCTTACAATCAACATTTTTTTTACCAAAATCATTAATTTGATTATTGACTATTGCCAAATTTCAGTTTACCTTTAAAAATCATTGAATAACTTATGATTCAACTAAAATTTTGAGTATTGATTGAAACATAAGAATATATGATTACATATCATAACCAACCTAGAGATTCAATCCTATAACTCCCTTAGACGATGAATCTTGTTGTTCTGCTAATCCTAACATTACTCCTTTTCATTGTTTCTTATGTAGTAGACGCAGGCCAAGTCATTTTGGTTGATTCCAACATAACTCGCTCTTTTGTCGACATGGAAGCTGATTTCTGTGAGTTTCTCTGTCGATTTTGCTTGCAGTTACGTTTTCATAACTTTGTCACCACTTCTTTGGTCATTTTTTCCATTGATTATATATATTTTTCTTTAAAGGTACAAAGGTGTAATACTTTGCTTCTAACAAAAGCTAGGTTCTGAAAACAGAGAGATTTGGAATATGTTTGAATCTATATTTGTTGAAATTTGTTGATCCTGATGAAAGTTCCATGTTTCAGCTCCATCAGTGACTACGGTGGAAACCGGAGTGGTTTATGTAGCTGAGCCTCTCAACGCTTGCCGAAACTTGAGGAATAAACCGGAGCAGAGCCCTTATGGTACTTCCCCTCTTGTGTTGATCATAAGAGGAGGCTGCAGTTTTGAGTACAAAGTCAGAAACGCGCAGAGAAGCGGTTTCAAGGCTGCCATTGTCTATGACAATGTGGACCGCAACTTCTTATCCGCAAGTAAACTCATGCCTCTCCATGTCTATGCTATACAAAGTCTCTAATCTTGAATTGATGCTATAAATCTTGATTTTGGGAACTTTTTTTTAGTGGGGGGAGACTCGGACGGTATAAAGATTCAAGCGGTTTTTGTGATGAAGAGAGCCGGAGAAATGCTCAAGAAGTACGCGGGTTCGGAGGAAATGGAAGTCATGTTGGTTCCTCCTAATACAGAGGACTCGGTGTGGTCATTGTACGCTTCCATAGCATTGATCTTGTCGCTGGCTATTTTTTGTGTTATGGTTACTTGTGTCTTCTTCTATAGATATTGCTCAACAATTAGAAACTCTACATCTCAATTCAATGGGATGTGCCGTAGAACGGTGAAAGCAATGCCGAGTGTTACATTCACTTGTGCAAAAATAGACAACACTACAGGTTTCTCTTGCGCTATCTGCCTTGAAGACTACATTGTTGGAGACAAGCTCAGGGTCTTACCTTGCAGTCACAGTTGAGTATGTTGTGATAGTTTAAACTATCTCAGCTTGACAACAAACTTATGATTCTATAATTCTTTTGGTGTTTTCTCAGAGTTTCATGTCGCTTGCGTAGACTCGTGGCTTATATCATGGAGAACGTTTTGTCCAGTGTGTAAACGGGATGCGAGAACGACCGCAGATGAGCCACTAGCTACAGAGAGCACACCGTTTCTCAGTTCTTCCATTGCAACATCATCTCTAGTGTGTATAGACTCTCCTCCTTTGGGATCCTCAGTTTCTTTCTCTCCAGCGCATGTGAGCTCGTCCTTCATTCATCAATTTGTCAGGTCTTCGCCAATGAATGGCAGCCGTATCTCAGAGAATCTTAGGCGACAAGCCTCACCATTACAGTCATCATCACAGCGATCACACCTCTCTATGAAGTCTTCCCATTCACTGGGTTATTCGACCATGTCACCTCTCAACGCGATGGGCATGTCACCATACCGGCCATACCCAAGCAATGCATCGCCTGGATTATTCAGTTCAACAAATCATCTGCTTTCCAATTATACAGCAAATACATTCTCTCATTTCGCCTCTGCACACTCGCTTCCGGACTAGTAGACCAAGCTTGCAACAGAACACTGCAGAAGAATCTGTCTCCTTAGGTGCGGTCCAGTCATGTAGGTTTCTTCTGCTTTTTGATGTCAGGAATATACCATCAGATCCCAGTCTATCAATGATTTGTATACACCTCTGTTAGTGTTGGTTTTCATTCTTTCATTTTTTTGCTCGAATCTGTTTTGTTACATCAGAAACTTGCCAGGGAATGAGCCTAGAATCGATAAAATTTGTCAAAACTGAGTTTAAATTAATCTACAATGTTAGTGGATTTTTATAAGACTACACAGCACAACTAGCCACTAGATTCTTAAGTCACTCTATCCTTTGTCGTTTAGCTTTGATATCTCTCATCCACTCCTTGCACTCCTCTGCGGTGCCGTTGGGGTAAGCCAGCTGCCAAGTGAGCAGCTTCTGTTGCTGCAAAACAGAGCAATTGGCATTCAGTAAAAGAGATAAGCAAGACAGGATCAATGATTCAACAGTACGAGATTACTTTGATAACACAGCTTTTGGATCGAGTTTTTAGTTAAAATCATTAAGGCTGAGTTTGCCTAGTGACGAACAGTTTCATAAAGCCACATTTGAAAGCAGGATATAATAGATGTTTCAGAAAGGTTATTTGCACGTTTTGTCACAGCTAAAGACTAGCCTCAGATAATATAGTGACCTAAGAAACAGAAACAGAGGCATGCAAGAGACTAGATCTACAAGTTCAATTTGTACTGAGCACAACTCCAACATTTAATTGAACATATGGAGAAACCGTTTTTTTTGTTTAAGGGTCCATGACAGAGATCTAGGATGAGAAAAAGTTCTGAGTTCTGAGAGATTGAGGATTAGGGAATCAATGAAAAGAGAGGAAGCCTTACCCATTCACGGATGAGCCGGGATCCTCCCTTCAGCTCAGCAATTTGCATTATCTCCCTGCCATTGACTAGAGGCTTTGCATCCCAGATCTTATCAAGACCTGAATATTAATGATAGAATAAGAAAGAAACACTGTATGTGGAATGGTTCCCCAGGCATATTGATAATGCAGTTCTAATGATAGAATAAATGAGCTTTTCTAAAGATGATTTTCTCTCCACCCTACTCATGCATCACTTTTCAAAGTCAGAAAGATTGCCCAGAAACAGGAATTATGAAATCAGCTTCTCATGTTCTTTTGATGTTCTTAGTTCTACTAGTGAGTCTGGTAAGCACAAAAACGTGGGGAGCCTTGGTAACTAGTCACAGCCATTACTTCTTCTACCTCCTCTTAGCAATTTCTATCTTATATGCTACCATTTATCAAACATTCTAACGCTTACCCAGTTCATGAATGGTGGCCTCAACTGTCAGATAAGTTTCTCGCATCCTTTCCAGTTGGAAGTCCAGCTGCCCGATATCTTGATGATCGTTGCTACCGTCAACCGTAGCAGACAATAACAAAGATGTTAACAGAGAAACACGCCAGAAGTCTTTAATATCTCTAAGTAGAAACCCTGTAATAGTTGTAAAACAAAACATTTTAGTTACATACATATGGTCAGATATAATATGGTCATTATACCACAAGTGTTATAATACTCCGTCGTCTAGAAATTACCAATGACACTGACTAACTAATATTTACTAGTGATTTTTTTTTTATCTGCTCAAGTTTTAAAAGTGGGAGTAATACAATACTACAAAGGCTATAGAAGAGAACCTGTGAGTACTCTTATTTTTGAAGTTGCTGGGATCACTGGATCATTAAGGGTGATGGATTTCCAATGCTCAAGAATATCAGCGGCCCAAGTTAGCTCGTCCAGTTCTACATCTTTCTTCACTTCAAGGGAAGGAATCAACGAACGAAATCTCTCCGTGGTCTGATGTATATTCATAACCTAGAGAAGATGGAATTCATTATCATGTTAGTGATGAAACTGTTATGTTGTATAGCAGGCAAACTTAAAAGGTATGGTAAAACGAGATACACTGCTATTAAACAAGATCACACCTATAATCTAATGTCACAGGTGAAGGCTCTGATTGTACACAGTTAATTGTTTTTTTTCCGTTATTGCCAAAGAAAACAGCACAAGTATCACCCTATAGTTACTAAATTAAGGCCTAAGATATTGAACATAATAATCAGAACTCACTGTTTCAGCGTCACTGGTCTTCCTCTTCATGGAGAATTTAAAAATGTGGTTGACAACAGGAATCTGAAAAAGGGCGCAAGGTTGATTCGGGTAGACAACTAAACTCAGATTTATTTAGCCCAAGAAAAGATGATAAAATAAATAAGGGAGTGCGTACCGATTTGCCCTTAGTGTCCTTGTATACAGTTTTCCTAAAAGGGAGAAACATAGCAGCATAGAGAGCAAGCCGTCTTTGTTCACCCTAAAACAAAATGATAAGACACCAATCAAAATCTAATTGACTATAAAAATATAGGGGAAGGCAATCTTTAGCAGTTAAGAAAGAAGCAAACGCGCCAGAATAATGACTCACACTGAACTTTCCTGGCCGAGGTGTTTTAAGTAAGCTCCACATAGCTTCCAAGTAGGATTGGGAGAGGCTAAAATAGCAAGACATGTGAGTTAGTTTTGCAAATTATGAATAGCAATGTCACAGAACCAGATTTGCAAAGTTAGCCAGTGTGACGAGTAGAAATGAGATAAACCTGCCACAATTTTCTGGTGGTGAAGGCTCAGCTGAAGAGGGAAGGGCAAAGACAACACTAAATAGTTTCAGGTCAGAAAGATAGGTAACCGCTGAAACTGGTCCATTCCCAGATATCATCAAGTCAATCTGCACCAAAGAATCAAGTTGTGTAACGATAAACCCTAAAAAGGGAGGTCGCCAGAGAAACTAGCCATATTGAGTAAACAGGAAGTATACCTCATTCCCAATCCGCTCTCTGCTAATTTTTTCTCCAAGAGCTACCCTTACTTCCTCACTTGAAGCAGCTTCTTTTAGTTCTTCATCCAAAGTAAAACCAAACCTTGCACCTGTTATGGCAGTATATTAGGACGGACAGACAAAATGACAACCACAGAGCTCAAAATAGAGGATCTGAGATGGGAAATGTAATAACATATAATGAAAAAAAAAACAAGAAAATAAACCACACGTACCAAAGCGAACAGCCCGGAGAACTCGCAAAGGATCATCCAAAAATGTGGCTTTTGCAGGCAAGGGTGTAACAATTTTTCCGGACTTGAGGTCATCGATGCCTGTAATCATATCAGTTCCTTTTAAACTATTATTTTGAACGTCACAGGGAATGAATGATGGTAACAAAAGGATATACTAACCTCTTTCTGTAAGGTCTTCTACTGCGCCAGAGTTGATATTGTAGAATAAACTGTCAAATTTAAGAAATCATAATTGTGTCCCAATTTGCATTCAGAGATACGGAGATCACAAATATGCTACTTCTGGTTCAAAGGGAAGAAAATGAGTGTATGTACCTATTTATGGTTAAATCTCTACGAAAAGCATCATCTTTTGCGGTGCCAAATTTCTGAAAAAAAAGCAGAGAAACAAACACTTAAAGATAAGCAGCACAAGCACTTAGGCCCTTACTAATATAGTTTCGATTTCAGGACAGGTTGTGTCATCCATTCACAGCAGATAAATACATTCAAACCACATAGGAAAATGAATAAGAAGCAGTACCATTGTAGGAATACGACTATTCTCTGTGTATTCTTCACTTCTCAAGTTAACAAAATCTATCCACTGGTCATAAATCCGCAACTTTGCTGTCTCCAAGTGTTTAGATTGGTCAGGGTTCCTGAAAACACCAACACAATAAAACCAGTTAACATCAAAGAACTATAGCGTATCTGTAAGTTACAAAGCATAGAAGAGTTCAGAACCTTTCAATAACAGTGTCGCCTTGTACTTCTTCATCTCTCGAAGATAAATATTCCTTAAACTTATCAAGAAATTCACTTCCAGACATATTATCAATAGCTATATCAATATCATCACTCTCTTTCCCTAGCAGCTGAAAACAAAGATAAAAGCAAAAACATCAACTCTCAAAGACTCTTAACTATATCAACCTTAATCATAGAATCTGAAAACGGTACAAAGCTGCGTGTACCTTATCACGGACCCAACCACCGGCGACACGAAGCTGTGTGTCAAGGTTACAGTAACGGAGAGTACTAAGAAGCCGATCGAAAATTTTCCGTTCTTTGTCAGTGAGCTCAATATTCTCCTTCAATTCGATTGAAGGAATCGATTGCTTATCTTCCTCTCCAACATTCGTCATCGCCGCGTTCGTCGAGAACCAGTAACCACACGGACGAGACGAGACACCGGAAACGCGAAGAAGCGTTGATGAAATGCGAGACGCGACGGTAAGGGAACGATTAAGGTTACGGAAGCGAAAAGGAGAAATTAGAAAGAGAGATTTTGGGAGATTTATGAGAGTGTTGATCGGAAGAGAAGACAGTCTCATGGTTTTTAGTATCATCGTGCTTTTTCCGATGCAGCGATTTACGGCAGCGTTCTGAACCGGCGATGTGTTTGGGCTAAGTCGGATCCGTAAAAGTTAGAATGGTTATTAGGCCCAATAGTGGCCCAATTTCCTTTACTAAGATATACAATTGGTGAATCGGTTATTTAGATCAATTCAATATATAATTTTAAGCGGGAAAAGAAAATGAATACGTCTCTTTCATCTGGTGCAAATGGATAGGTGATTATGAGTAACACTATTTAGTTCAACCATTGAAGACTTTACGTGAAACCTACGAAACTATGTATAGGTCTTTAAATAGATTTACACGCATGCGTTAGATCATGTATACCAACAAAAGTAGCGATCACCCGTACGTACAAAGAGAGACTACAACACAAATTTGTATTAGCACAAATTAAAACACATCCCGACTCATGGAGATACGAGTACCGGCTCCGAACTTCATGGTTGTCCAAAAAAACAAAAAAACAGGTAAAGGCATTGTACATAAATGCAAAAAGTCAATTTACAGCTAGCTAAGTTCAGTTCCCATCAACTATAAGACCTGACTTGAAAGCAAAAACACAATCCTGGATTTAACATCGTCCACGTGAACCGCATGCACTGACAATGGTTTCTATTTATTTTCTAAATCCACGTTATATTTGATTTGACGGTAATGTACACATCAACTTGCCATGAAAACGTATTTTCTAATCCTCGAATATTTCAATTATGCAATGATCAACTACTAATTATGATTGATTTTCAAGATAGCTAAAACCACTTTCTTTTACATTTTTTTTTTGATAAAAAACTTAGGCTCCGAATGGTGACTGCGTTTTGCGGTACGGAAAAAGTACGGTGCGGTTTAAATAGTAACGAAAATACATAGATACATATGTATATGTAAAGATTTTGATACTATTACAGCACTGTTGCGGTGCGGTTTTGGATGCGGTTTTGGTTACCATATTTGTATAAACCAAAAAGGAAACATATAGTACTCCAGAAACAAATCATTTGATTTCACCACCAAGTTACGCCAATTGGTCAATTTCAACCTATCACATTATACAAAGTCAAATTTAAAAGTGAAGACAAAAACATAATAGTCGTCTAAACGAAACAAAACTCGAGAAAAAGCTGATCGAACCGGCGAAAAGTCCAATGACCCAATCGACAGAGATTAAGCCAAATTAACATGTCAGACTCAAAAACGATGTCGTTTTCTTCGCGTGAACGCCACGCTCCAATCACCTGCTCTCTACGACCCTTCATGCCTTCATCTCTCTCTTCTCCACCATTACCACAGTCAATGAGAGAAGAAAAATGAGAGACTTTCCACGTTCGTAGTCGTCTCTAATCTCCCCTCTATATTATATCTAACATCTTCCTTTCTCTCTCTTTTTTTTTTCCTTCTTTCTATATTTATCACATTTTTCTTCACCGGCTGATTTGTTTGCCCGGAGATTATCTCTCCGTCGTAATTAAGGTCCGTTATGTTTATCCTTACCTTCTTAGATGAGCTTCGACATTTTGTTGTAACGATTTCTTGTTACATCCATAAGAACAGTAGTTATGACGATAACTAATGTTAATTACTTTAATCTAGATAAGTCCAATCTTAATATTTCCGTTACATTTTTTACGTTAATGTTCCTTAATCATCATGTCCAAACAAATACGTTTTAATTCATTTATAATTATCCATTGTTCCAGATCTATACACACAGAAACACAAAGTTAAAGAATCCTCATGGAAGGAGTAAACTCTTCAAGCTCTATATCCGACCTAGACGAATTGGCTCGGTTACTTGACCGGCCGAGGGTAAATATTGAACGGAAAAGATCGTTTGACGAGAGGTCCTTCAGCGAAATGGGAATCTTCGACAACGTTAATTCTCCCGGAGGATGGGAAACTCCGGTGTCTTCGGCTAGAAACTCGTTTGAGCCACATCCTATGGTTGCAGAGGCTTGGGATGCTTTGAGACGATCATTGGTTTACTTTCGTGGCCAACCGGTTGGTACTATCGCTGCTTATGACCATGCTACTGAGGAAGTCTTGAATTATGATCAGGTTTGGTTATTTGGATTGTTTTTGTGTTTCATAATTAAACCTTGTTCTGTTTTGTAATGACTCTGTTATTACAATTTTGTTCAAAATGTTGGTTAGGTTTTCGTAAGAGACTTTGTTCCAAGTGCACTAGCTTTTCTCATGAACGGAGAACCAGACATAGTTAAAAACTTTCTCCTCAAGACAATTCAAATCCAAGGAAGGGAGAAAAGAATAGACCGATTCAAGCTCGGTGAAGGCGCAATGCCGGCTAGTTTCAAGGTCATTCACGACCCGATCAAGGAAACCGACTCTATCAATGCTGACTTTGGCGAGAGCGCGATTGGAAGAGTGGCTCCGGTGGACTCAGGTTTCTGGTGGATCATTCTCCTTAGAGCCTACACAAAATCCACCGGAGACACTTCTCTAGCTGAAACATCTGAATGTCAAAAGGGAATGAGACTCATTCTCTCTCTTTGTCTCTCCGAAGGTTTCGATACTTTCCCTACCTTACTTTGTGCTGATGGCTGCTCCATGATCGATCGAAGAATGGTAATAAATAATCCCTCTATTTCTTCTCTTTATAAATCATTAGGAATCTAGTAGATAGGTCTCTAGACAAACTTAGGTTTGGTTACAGAATTAGTGTTTAACGAACTGATACTTGTGTAGGGGGTTTACGGGTATCCGATAGAGATCCAAGCTCTCTTCTTCATGGCTCTTAGATCAGCAATGTCGATGCTAAAGCACGACGCGGAAGGTAAAGAGTTCATGGAGAGGATAGTGAAGCGGCTACACGCGCTTAGCTTCCACATGAGAAGTTATTTCTGGCTCGATTTTCAGCAGCTCAACGACATTTACCGTTACAAAACAGAAGAGTACTCGCACACAGCGGTTAACAAGTTCAACGTTATCCCTGACTCGATCCCTGAGTGGGTCTTCGATTTCATGCCTCTACGTGGCGGTTACTTTATAGGAAACGTTAGTCCAGCTCGTATGGATTTTAGGTGGTTCGCTCTAGGCAACTGCGTAGCGATCCTTGCTTCTTTAGCCACGCCTGAGCAGTCGGCTTCAATCATGGACTTGATAGAGGAACGGTGGGAGGAGTTGGTCGGAGAGATGCCGGTTAAAATTTGTCATCCGGCAATCGAGAGCCATGAGTGGAGGATTGTTACCGGTTGCGACCCTAAGAATACTCGTTGGAGTTACCATAACGGTGGTTCTTGGCCAGGTGAATTTCTGTTCTATACTTTCTTGAAACTATATTTTGAACAAAACCAATTTTTTGATAGTGACAAAATAAGTATTTTATATCTTTTTAAATAACCTTTTGGGATCTAAAGGCGTGAATTTATCGTTAAAAAGAAATGTATTAGCTATCTAAATTACTTTTAGGCTTTATAAAGTTGGAAACAAAATCATTAAGAAAAAAATCCTCTTTACGGAAAGTGTTTTTGTTAGTCAAAATACTCTTTACTTATGCACGGCTAATCATATGGAGCATTTCACCTTTGTTTGGAAAAAAGCAGTATTGTTGTGGCTATTAACAGCTGCATGCATAAAGACGGGACGGCCACAAATAGCAAGACGGGCCATAGACCTGGCGGAAGCACGGCTGTTGAAGGATGGTTGGCCGGAGTACTACGACGGGAAATCAGGAAGGTTCATCGGAAAACAGGCGAGGAAGTTTCAGACATGGTCTATCGCCGGTTACTTGGTCGCCAAGATGTTGTTGGAAGATCCTTCTCATCTTGGAATGATCTCATTGGAAGAAGACAAACAGACTAAACCTGTCATTAAGAGATCTTATTCTTGGACTTGATAATTTGTTGTCAATTCTTTTGAGAAGAGCAGGCTAAAATTTGATCTAAATTTTGTTACACAAGTCAATGCATTTTGTATTATTATTGTTTCCCTTAGTGTGGAGTAGTGGGATTATTGATAACCTCTTTGTAGACGATTTTTTCTACCATATATTTTAGCTTCGATTAGCAGCAATCAATAACCGCATAATACCATGAAATAAAAATAAGCTGCATGGTAAAATAATTTTAGATTAAAAAGTTGCAAAATAAAATATATTACTAAATACATACTTATTTGCAGAATAATTTTCTTTTTGTATTTTTTGAATCTAAAAAGTAAATCCTAAGTTTTTGCAAGAGTTGGTGCTTCCGGCATAGAATCTTCTTCAATCCATATTGGAGCATTACACCTTTGTTTTCCTCAAACTCGGAAGCAAAGAGAAATGGATAAAAGCTAAAATCTAAATATTTTGTGACTTCTGAGTGAGGCAAGTAGATGAGAGTAAAAAATAAAGATTAATGAGCGGAAGAGAGAAGAAAATAAAAAAGAGTAAAAAAAAATTATATTAAGTTATTTGTGTTACTCTAAATTCTTCCACAAAAGAGGATGAAAAATATTACCTCAAAACAAGATAAGACAAAAGACTATCATTAGTTTGGGAGTAAATGAGCTGATAGTGTATTTTTTCAATTTTTCATTGTGATTGGTAAAAGTTAAAGGAAGTGAGAATAATAATGATTTTTCTTTCCACCACGTAGGCTATTATATTAAACTTTTAAAAGATGATTAAATTAAACTTTTTTGTTAGCTACTATTAATTTAAATTTGGTTATGTAATTAGTGTCCATATGATATATGAAAGGGTGAACCCAAGTATTTCACTCTTTATTCAAAACAATCAAAATTTATTATTTAATAAAAAATTTATTTAATTATAAAATCTAGGTCATCGTTACAATGTCACTAATTTAGAGTAATAATTTTTCTTAGGTTTTATTTTATTTACTCACAGATTTCCAAAAATCAGATATTTTTTTATTTAGATTGTCACATAACTGATCAAAATTTGATACTTTTGATGAACTTTGGCAAGTTTACTACACTAGTGGTAATTTCTTTAGGCTCAAGCACGTATATTGATCTCATTAGATTACTACAACAATAGTACATCACAACTAACTATTTAAACCACACTATTTGATGGACTCTTTACTGTTTTTATTTGTACATTATATAGGTACAAGGATCTGCTGGTGATGATTTGGTTGGAATACCGATGATGATTTGGAGATTGATAACTTTCACTCTTATCTGTTTTCATCTCCAATACAATCTAGGGTCTATTTGTTAATAGTTGTACTATAGGTTTTTAAGTACATCAAACCCAATCATCTATTTTGGTAGATACATGAGCTTGTCATTGGTCATGACGTACAGTACTCACTTTCTCTTTCTTTTTAGCAGCTAAATATAAGTTATATAAATACATACTTAAAATGAGTTACATAGAGAGTTATAGCGATCAAATATGTTCATATCTCCTCGAGTATGAATTTTTGGGAAGCCTAGAAGTTTATCCATCTCATTTGGCTCGAGAGACAAACTTGTTCTTACCTATCCAAACGAAATTCTATTTTTTTGCATTGTTTGATGATCCAAATCTGTACGTGTAGTGGTGGTTGTCTATGATATTTCTCAAAAACCATTATAGTTTTTCTACACTATTATATATATATATATAAATGAATACTAAGCTCAAAAATATTTTAAAATAATTGATAAAAACAAAAATATATATGATAAAGAATTTTTCATTATCGTCTTTAGTGAATTTGCTATTATCGTCTATAGTTTTGGGGACTTTGTAAACTTTGGACCTAGCTAAATTTAATTACCAGTCCAATAGATTTTTTTTTTTATGTACGATCTTAAATTATTTTTTCTTTAGTTTTCGATGACTAAACTAACTTAAACCCAACTATAGTGAAAAATTTAGAAATTAAGTCAAATTAGACCGTAAGACTAATACCTTTTTCATACAAAAGAAGTTAAAAAATATATATATATATATGTAGAGAGTAAATAAAATTCTCGGTTTGGTTGTATAAAATATTTTTTGTCATTATATTATTGGCCGTTTTAGTTTTCTATACAACATTTAAAGTTTTTTTTGTCATGGATTCGCCTTGAGAGTCTTTAGATCAAAGTTTTTTACTTAAGGTTTAATTGATGGGATGAATCTTCAATGGTTTATGCTTTCATATTTTTTTATGTGACATGCCACCATATTTTTAGGATTTGCATTCTAAATGACATTTACATTTTGATAAATAAATAAAATATATATAACTTTTTAAACCTAATTATCTTAAACATATTCAATGAGTATTGGTCAAAACTAAGAGTTAGAAATAGAAATCGTATAAATTTTTAATCTCCATGCATAGATAAACTTTCTAAACATAGTAAACGAAAATGGATAGAGTATAAATTTTTTCTTGAGATGAAGAAGATTTTTTAATATACTAAATAAATATCTGAATTATCTGTAATATAGAATATGTTATGTGAGGGGCAGACAAATAAATGAATAAAATACTCAAAAGGATGTAATAATTGAAAATACCATGGAGGAATGGGACCATTTAGGATATGAACGAAGAAGAAGAGAGATTCTCAGCCATGCAAATGCAATGAAATCGGTTAGTTTTGTCAGGTGATGGCCCCAGCCTTATTTAATTTTGGGTTTGCGTTTCGTTTCCTGACTCGCGAGTCTTGAGTCTCGTGACCCAACTTATCCAAATACCAAACATATATCCGATATCTTTCATATCCAAATGAACAAGTTGCTTCACAAAATCACTATTTAACAAAACAAATCAAAGGGTTGCAGTAAACAAAACACTATTAGTGTTAGTTGATAAGCTTTGGATCTAATTGTCCAATTCAACGTCAAAATTTTAAAACAATGAAGAATTTAACGGGAAGCTTTTAAATAACCCTTAATTAGTGTTTGTTGAGTCAAATTCAACCATAAACAAAATATCACAAAATGGTCGACAACAACGGAAATTTTGTTCATCATCAACTCTGTTTAACGAAACCATTAGTTTGGTAGGTTTACAAATATTCAATAAACCTATATATATATATAAAGTTTGTCAGAGTTTGTGTCTTACGTAACTACGTAAGTTTCCTTCGAGACATTACAGAAAGATTCATGTTAGAATAGTTACTACTATGAGCCTATGACACATACCAATCGATTCTTTTTGTATTTATAAAACTTTGAGTTATGTAGAGTGATGAATTATCGTTCTTAACAAAAACAAACACAGCAAAAAAAAAGAAAAAAGAGATGAACTATATCTATCACGGATTCATTAAAATTTAAAAGAGATGAACTATATCTATCACGGATTCATTCACGGTTTCAACAATGTCCTTCTCTTTAAGTTTTCTTAGTCAACGCTTAAACTATTTTCTTGATATATTTCTATTTTGCTTGACATTTACCCATGAAACCAATACATCACAAATTTATACCAGTATTTCCATAATTCCATGATCATAATAAATTTACTATTAGCTTAACATTTTTTTAAAAATTGACAAGTTTGTTTTGTTGCTTTAACCGGAACCTTCAAAATATTCGATAAAATGACAATTTTTTTAACCAAAAGAAATATTAAATAAGATGACGTTTTTTACACTAGACGCATAAATGTAAGAAGTTTACGTATTGATTTTGATACCAAAAAAAAGTTTACGTATAGCTAGATTGATAAAAAAACAAATAAGGAAACACTAGTGCATGGCTGGCTAAAAGAACATGCGATTCAATCTAGCTAACTACATGTGCAACATCATCACTTTTCTCCTATTAACACGTACTATCATTAATATTCCACTCATTTTTATTTAAGTTTCTCGTTATATAAAACAATTTATCAGTATTATCTCCTTTTCCATTATTCATTGATCATAGATTCGGTTACCTACCACCCAACATCTCACATGTTGTTTTTATCTATCTTCTACCCCATCTCACCTGCTTATATTCTAGAATTTGGCCTCCTTTGGAATAATATATTTTCTTAGAAAAGCTAAAAAAAATAGAAATAATTCTTTCGTCTAAGTTATTGAATTGTGAATCCGAGAATAACTATTTACTAGTAGCAACGTACACCTTGTTGTACAAAATTTTTAATATATATGCGTCTTTTCTTATAAGAGAATTATGGAAATGAGATATTGAAAATGAAATGTATCATACATATTTTTATAGCAAAATTCTTACATATATAATTGTGATTATTCAGTTATGACTTTTGTCTTTCAAAAATGCTATTTTGTCATATAATAGTGTATAACAAAAAAAAAAAAAAATTTGCCCGGAGATTATCTCTCCGTCGTAATTAAGGTCCGTTATGTTTATCCTTACCTT
>Ga0041059_1001418_pt1 | contig 19047 bp, 16 predicted proteins | sample AraColnosormetaG_FD_56232 | JGI IMG/M metagenome (GOLD analysis project Ga0041059, IMG submission 56232) | Arabidopsis roots microbial communities from North Carolina, USA - Col MF nosort | ecosystem: Host-associated > Plants > Roots > Unclassified | place: USA: North Carolina | collected...
GAATCAATATTAATATAAATTAAAAATACCATTAACCACACAGTATAATACAGTAAATTAAATCATCATTCTTTTCTGTTTTTAACATCATCAATATTAGAATATTAGCCATATCGAATTAAATTGATTCAATTAAAATTTATAGTTTGAAATTGTCAAGAACACAAAGATTAAAGAATAACTTTCTTAATTAGTTTAAGAAAACTACTCAAAACTTAAACTCTCTTGTTCTTAATTCTCTCAACTCATAAGTTACGCAACATACTTACATCTCCTTATATAGAGATCTCTTAAACAATCATAATCTTAATAGAAGTATATTTAGATAACTCCTAAATATTTTCTAGATCACTCCTAGATATTCTAGTCCTAATCTCTCAAGGATTTAATGACTTAGTGCTCAAGTCATATTCAAACTTAACCCAACATTCACCCTCTTAAGTTTGAAGCCATACTTCGACACATCTTGAACTCCAACTAGCTCCCTCATTTCTTTAAACTTGATCCTTCCTAGAGCCTTGGTTAGAATATCTGCCTTTGGTCTTTTTCTAGGAACGTGCTCTACCTCCACTTGTTCATTCGTCACAAACTCACGAATAAAATGATACCTTTTGTGTATATGCTTACTTCGTCCGTGAAACACCGGGTTCTTGGTGAGTGCAATTGCAGATTTGTTAGTAGAGATCAACGTTTCAAGCTAGAAACATGGGTGACATAGTTGTGGCAAAACCAAAGGAGAATATCTCATCATCAATAACATGTCCTATGCTCAATGCTACGAACTACACGGGTTGGGCCATACGTATGGAGATTACGCTTAGTATACATAAGGTGTGGGAGGTAATAAATCCAGGATCTGATGATGTTGACAAGAATCTCATGGCTAGGGGTTTCATATTGCAACCTATACCAGAGACTTTGACACTACAAGTCGGGAATCTTAATACAACAAAAAAAGTATGGGAATCAATAAAAACTCGACATGTAGGAGTGGAGAGGGTCAAAGAAGCAAGGTTACAAACCTTGATGGCAGAGTTTGAGAAAATAAAGATGAAGGAAAGAACATATTGATAACTTCGTTGGAAGACTTTCGGAACTCTCTACAAAATCTGCGGAACTAGGAGTTGAGATTGAAGTACCAAGACTCGTTAAGAAATTTCTTAACGGTTTGCCAAGAAAGAGATATATACAAACAAGTTCTTGACCTTAATAATACAAGATTTGAGGATATTGTGGGCCGTATGAAAGTATATGAAGAATAAGTTGGTGATGTAGGAGATGAGCAAGATGACATAAGAAAACTCATGTAAGTTAATACTAATTCACAATCCTATCAAGATAACTGCTAGTAGAGGAAGAGGTCAAAGAGGACGATTTGGTGGAAGAGGAAGAGGACGTGGTCGTAATACAAGAGATAAGTCAAAGATCATGTGTTACAGGTGTGATAAGATAGGGCATTATGCTTCTAATTGTCCAGATAGATTACTTAAGCTTCAAGAAGCATGTGCAAACAAGAAGAAGAAACTCAAGAAGCGGATGAGCTCATGATACATGAGGTAGTCTATTTAAATGAAAAGAATGTCAAACTTTTGAAACACAATCAGATGGAGATAATGTGTGGTATCTTGACAACGGGGCAAGGAATCACATGACAGAAAACCGTTCTTATTTCTCTAAAATCGACGAGTCAATCACAGGGAAAGTGAGATTTGGAGATAACTCTCGTATTGATATCAAAGGGAAGGGCTCAATACTCTTTGTAAGTAGAAGTGTACTACATACCGGATCTAAAGAGCAATATCATAAGTCGTGGTCAAGCCACCAAAGCAGGATGCGATGTGAGGATGAAAGAAAACTATCTAACATTGTATGATCGTGATGGAAAGTTGTTGGTGAAAGCGATAAGGTCAAAGAATCGGCTTTACAAAGTTACCATGGAAACCGAAGCTAAGAAGTGTTTACAACTAAATCTTATCGACGATTCATCAATATGGCACTCAAGGTTAGGACATGTTGGGTTAAACACTATGAGGTGAATGATGAACAAAGAGTTAGTTGTCGGGTTACCAAAGATCACAGTCGAAAAGGAAACATTGGCCTCATGTTCGCTTGGGAAATAAGTAAGAAGAATATTCCCTCAAGCTACTTCTTTTCGAGCCTCACGACTACTTGAACTCATACATGCGGATCTCTGCGGACCTATCACACCTATGACAGCAGCACAAAATAGGTATATCTTTGTTCTTATCGACGATCACTCTCGTTATATGTGGACAGTGCTATTGAAGGAAAAGAGTCAATCATTCGACAAATTCAAAAAATTTAAAGCACTAGTTGAAGAAGAAACAGGAGCAAAGATCAAAACACTTCGTATAGATAGAGGTGGTGAGTTCACTTCACATGAATTTCAAGATTTTTGTGATAAATCCGGAATCACAAGATATTTGTGATAAATCCAGAATCACAAGACACATAACTGCACCTTACTCACCACAACAAAACGGAGTTGTTGAAAGGAGGAATAGAAATTTGCTAGAGATGACCATAAGCATCATGAAGCACATGGATGTACCAAACTATCTATGGGGAGAACCAGTGAGGCATGCTACCAATCTTTTTAATAGAGTCGCAATAAGATCACTGGTTAAACAAACTCCATATGAGGTATTCAAGGGAAGAAGGCCAAATATTGAACATTTACGTGTGTTCGGGTGTATCGGATATGCATAGACTGAGAGTCCACAGTTAAAGAAGCTAGATGACAGGTCGAGAAGGTTAGTTCATCTGGGAACAGAACCTGGCTCTAAAGCTTATCGCTTGTTGGATCCATCTAGGCGGAGAATTATTGTGAGTAGGGATGTCGTTTTTGATGAGAGTAAAAACTGGTCTTGGAATGAGACAAAAAACGAGACAAGTGAGAGCCCATGAACGTTTAAAGTCAGCTTTGGAAACAATGGTATTGAAAATGAGGACTCAGTACAAGAAACAGAGGAGAACGGAGCCGATGAGAATAACGAGGGTTCAGTTGAAGAGGAAGAAGACATTCCAAACGATAACGATCAAGATGAACAGACTAATGAGGTCATCTTAAGGAGATCAGAGAGACAACGTCATAGACCTAATCATCAAGATGACTATATTTTGTTTGCTGAACTTGAAGTCGAAAAACTCTTGATGACAATCAGTGAAGAACCATGGGATTACATTGAAGCAAAAGAGCTAAAGGTATGGAGAGACTCGTGTAGAAGAAATCATGTCTATTACCAAAAATAAAACATGGGACCTAGTAGAACTTCCAGTCGGAGTCAAGGCTATAGGACTAAAGTGGGTGTTTAAACTAAAGCAAAATTCTGATGGTAGTATTAACAAGCATAAAGCAAGGTTGTAGCAAAATGTTACATACAAAGACATGGAATAGATTATGACGAAGTCTTCACTCCGGTAGCAAGAAAAGAAACCATTCGCCTTATGCTTGTTCTTGCTGCTTCACATGGATAGCAAGTTCACCACCTCGATGTCAAAACGGCGTTTCTACATGGGGAGCTGAAAGAAGAAGTTTATGTTATACAACCGGAGGGTTTTGTTACAAGAGGGAGTGAGGAGAAAGTTTATAAGTTAAACAAAGCATTGTGTGGCCTCAAACAAGCGCCTAGGGCCTAGAATCATAAGCTTAACTCGATACTTAATGAGTTAAAGTTTGTCAAGTGTCCTAAGGAACCTTCATTGTATCAGAAACAAGACAAAGATAAAGTTCTTCTAGTTGCAGTCTATGTGGATGATCTATTAATCTCGGGGTTTAGCTTGAAGTTGATTCTCGAGTTCAAGAAGGAAATGGCGAAAAAATTCGGGATGAGTGACCTTGGTTTGTTAACATACTATCTCGGTCTTGAGTATGTCAACACGAAGGAGGTATTACGTTGAAGCAAGAAAAGTATGCATCAAAAATTCTAAGTGAAACTCAAATGGAAGAATGCAATGTTGTAGACATACCAATGAACGCGAACTTAAAGCTAAGTAAAGCACATGATGAGAAAAACATCGATGAGAAGGAGTATAGAAGAAATATCGGGTGCCTTCGATATTTACTTCATACAAGCCCTGATCTTTCTTATAGTGTTGGAGTCTTGAGCAGGTACATGCATGAACCAAAGGAGTCTCATGGTGCAGCTCTAAAACAAATACTTAGGTACTGACAAGGTACACGGGCTTATGGTCTCTCCTTCACTCAGAAAAACGAAGCCAAGTTGATAGGCTTCAGTGATAGCAGTCACAACGTTGATGAGGACGATGGAAGGAAAACAATATGTCACATTTTCTATCTCAACAAGTGTCTGATCACTTGGTGCTCGCAAAAGCAAGATAATGTGGCTTTATCATCATGTGAGGCCGAGTTTATGGCCGCTACTGAGGCAGCAAAATAAGCACTATGACATCAAGAGCTTCTTGGAGAGATCAATGGAAAACCATGCGAGAAGATGCTGATTTTACTTGACAACAAATCTGCAATAGCACTCACCAAGAACCCGATATTTCACGGACAAAGTAAGCATATACACAAGAGGTATCATTTTATCTCTTCTAATCTCTCTTGATCACAAAATGATTATAACCGCTCTGATACCAAATATAATTGGAGATTGTCAAGAACACAAAGATTAAAGAATAACTCTCTTTATTAGTTTAAGAAAATTGCTCAAAACTTAAACTCTCTTGTTCTTAATTCTCTCAACTCATAAGTTATGCAACATACTTGCATCTCCTTATATAGAGATCTCTTAAACAATCCTAATCCTAATAGAACTTATATTTAGATAACTCCTAAATATTCTCTAGATAACTCCTAGATATTCTAGTCCTAATCTCTCTAGGATTCAAACTTAACTCAACAAAATTACATAAAAAAATCATCTCACGGTATACTATTAAATCCTAATTTCAAAATAAATCTGAAGAAAATTTATTTTAATTTTACATTTATATTTTCATATTTAAATATTCATGAATTCAAATTTCTTGTAAACTTCTCTTTCTAATTAGATTTCGTCATCAAATAAACAATTTGATAAGCAGACTAGAGGATAAACATTGACATGAGAAACAACTTGTTGATGTTGTGCAAGCTAGGCAATTTGTCAGGAATGGTTGATGTCTCTGAAATTTTCTTTTTTTTTTTGTTGGTTAATTATTTTTTTTTGTCGGCTGTTTGTTAATTATGTATGTCATATTAGAATTATATGTATAAAAAATGTCACAGTACCAAATATCTATAAGAAACTAGATTTTAACTCGCGGTGCACCGCGAAACAATTTTTTATAGAAAAATGAAGATATAATTTGTTTATATATTATCTATATATAACATATTGTATTGTATTTTATAAATATACAATCCCAAGAATAATTAAACGAGATAGTTCTATTCTAATTGTAAAACATTATTCCAAGAATAATTGAAGGAAGATCACAAACTACCAAGAATATCCGAAGTGTAAAACATTCATGTTATGATCAAGAACTACCAAGAACTATATCAGTTCTTCTTTACATATTCTTAAAATGATCAAGAACTACCAAGAATATCCCAACTGTAAAACATAAATTTGAGAAAATAAAGTCAAAGTAATATAAAAAACTAAAAGAGAAAAATATGATATTGGTATTTTCGTGACGATGTTATGAATATTCATGTTATGCAAAAAATAATATGTATAAAATAAATCATATTGGTATTTAAAAAACAAATTCTCACACTGCTTTTCTGGTAAAATCTTTTGTCAACATTGTAGTCATCTTCCTGTCTCGTGAATATTTTTTATCTTCAAACGTTGCTTCTCTTTCTAAAAAGAAAGAAACACGAATCAAATCTAAAGTAAAACATTTTTGATATTTGTGTTTGGTGATGAGAAATGAGGTTTATGTGTATAGTATTTATCGGAAAGCTAGATATGTTTCGGTAATGCATAGCAACCGATAGAAAATATATAATATCTTGCAAGATTTTAGGGGGGGAAATTATTTTACTTAGTTTTTGATTGGAATATGCTAGGATCAATCGTGTATTCGAGTATTTAATTTATTTTCATAATTTGTGTTTTTTTAGAGATGTTGAAGGAAAGAATTACTTAAGTTAATGCGAAGTGTTTAATACTAAGCACAAATCTTGGTACATATAATACAAAATCTCAGAATTGATCGAATTGGGGAAAATGTTGTTAGCGTAGATATTGTTTTAAATTCTTGAATTGGGTTTGATTTTGGGAAGTTAGATTAATATCAAATATTTTTTTGAATTTTTTAGAAAAAACTATTTTAAGTTATTTAGAATGTTGTGTACCATTATGTGTAGCTAATTTTAAGGGATTGATTTGAAGTTTGTTGTTTGGATTAAATTTGAATGATAATATGATTGATATTTTAAATCAAGAATTGAAACTAAAATCAAATAATTTAGAAAAAAATTTAATGTCAATGGCATTCCTTGTAAATAAGTTCCAACTTGAGAATTTATTTCATAAAATTGTTGCAAAAATGTATATGTAGATATATTAAGTTGCAAAAGTTTTTTCTTAACTTTTTTAACAGCCGTTATTATATATTTTATTTTAGTAACGCGACTAATTAATTTCGTAAGACATAATTCACAGTTTAATATTTAAATGTTAATTTTATTTTCTTGTATTTTCTTTTGTCACAATTTTTTTGTATGTTTAGATATAATACTTAGTATGTCTTAGTGGGTTAAATATGATTGTTTTATTGTGTACAATCTAAATGTAGAAAATAAGTAATTACACCTTATAAATTTGGTTTGACTATTTTATTTAATTTAAAATAATGACAGTTTCTAATTTGGTATCCAGAGAATTTAAATATACTGTATATGTTCTTTTGAGTTTCTGTTCAGGTTGTATTTTGAAATCTATATATCAAAATATAGAAATCAATCTTCAACTTCAAGGAAGTGTCAAATTTTTTAAAAATGTTGCTTTACAATTAAAAAACATAATGTGGGCTTCGTATTTCACATTTTATTAGGCCCACAGATCCACTAAAATGACTAAATTGTTTATGAAAATAAAAACCACAATATATCTGAAAAAATAATTATCTACTTTGTCGGCAAACTTTTTTTTATTTGAAGAGGAATGAAATGAAAATAAAAAAACAGCCATTTATCTCGACTAATTGTTCTTCTTCTTTTGTAATAGAGATGAGTTAGCAATCTCTGTTGTTCTTCTTTTGTAATATTTCTCGAATCAGCAAATAGTCTACTAGCTTGTCGATCCTCCAACAAACGATTAATTATAATATCGGGAGATCTATGAGGTTATCAATTCCTTAATTTGATCCGAATTTCTCCCCAAACCACCACAGCTTTGATGATGCGAACTGAAAGGAGACATGGAGACAGACAATCAACTCAGCAGAATTATAAGCGTTTTAAGTTTCTAAAGGTGTGTGAGTTTTTGCTGATTTTGGATATTAATTTACATAGAAGGTGTGTGATTTTTTGCAGACTTTGGATATTATTTTTGAATTCAACAATACTTGATTTATATGTCTCTGGTTTTGGAACAGTTTAGTACAGTTTAACCACTCGGTTTCTCAGAAACATAGCAAAAATTTTAAACTCCAAACCTTTTGTTCTTTTGTTTTTCCAGGTCAAATGGCTGAATAAACTACTAAGCAAGATGTGGCCATATATTGCAGAGGTGAGATTCTAATCTTCTGCAGTATTAGGTGTTTTGATTTCCCGTGTATGCTGTTGGAAGTTGGCTATGATATCTTTAGCATATTTACCCTGAATAATGGTAACTGAAGATATCATATGAAGAGTAGAGTTATTATACCATCAAGTTGTACGACAAAGTCCGAAATTATTGAAGAAGAGTAAGATTTAGCTTATCTCTATTTTGATCGTAGACTGCTTTTTTTAATTGCTGCTACACAAATCGAGTGTTTACTAACACCTAAGATAGGTCCAACTTGTTGGAATGGAAAACACTTGCCACAGTGCAGCTTGGAAATCAAAGAGTATAAAAAGTACTTGTTTAAATTGTAAATCTAAATCAAACTGGAAAACCAAAGTCTTGACTAAGATTTTTCTAATTATTTTTGGATGATTTCGTAGCTTATTTGATGAATCATGATTTTGCTTGTTTGAAACTGAGTTTCCTGCATATGAAAAGAACATATGTTTTTCATGAGATTGTTTGTTTGGGGGTTATGCAAATCATAATTGAATTCAAATATTATGAAGGTATAGTAAATATACCACAGACTATAGATTTCACAGAATATGTGAGTAGACTCTTGTCACTAAATATTTTGTCTAGATACCCAAACATAAATTAAAAGATTAAATAATATAGAGTAAATCTAAACTTACTATATAGATGCCCTAGCATATATTGATTGATTGTGTTAACATCATCGTTTTTTGGAGCTAGAATAGCTCTCCTCTGAAAGAATTTTGGATCAATGATTTCGTGAAGTTTAGTTGGATCTCCATAAATTTCTCTACTAATAGCTTCTATCGGATTATCTGCTTCTTTTTTTTCTAACAATTCTCAAGGTATATCTATTAGCGCTTCACCATCATTAGGCTCATTGACCCTTCCATCACCAATAGCCAATAACCAATGGAAAAATTCTTGGATTTCTTTAGCTTCATCAACACTTAAATTGTTGTTTAAAAGTTGCATATTCTTAGTCAACTACAACACGTTGTAGTGGTCCGAAAGATATGAAGCATTTAGTGATGACATAACAATTTTTTCTCTCCCTGCACCATTAATTATTGGTAGCACTTGTCCAAAATTACCTCCAAAAACAATGAACTTTCCACCAAATACCTTATTGTCTACGCGCTAGATAATATCTGAGAAGCTTTGATCTAATACTTCAAAACAAAACTTGCTCATTATTGGAGCTTCATCCCATATAATGAGAGATGCTTCTTTAATTAGATCAGCTAAATCTAATTTTGGTTTGATCTTACATACTGAAAATTCACAGGATTCAAAGGTATTGAAAACATAGAATGTGTTATTCTACCCCCTTCTAACAACAAATAAACGATGCCACTAGAGGCGACATTAAGACAAATATGTCCTTTAGATCTTACTGCAGCAGCTAGTGTTTTTCAAATAAATGTTTTTCCTGTTTCTCCAGAGCCGTAAACAAAAACAACTCCTCCCAAGTCATTGAATATTGTCGTAGTAATCTGATCGTATATACCTTTCTGTTCAGGCGTAAGCATTTGTATCCACTCAGCATGCTTCTCTGTCAAGTTGGATTGATTGTTATACCTCAACTCATCAACAATTAGGCGGTTTGAATTATCAATACCCTCTCTTGAAGGCTTAGGAAAATGTTCAATATCTTCTAGAGTTGCTCCATTAAACAACATTGTTTTCTCAATCTCTTGAAGAGTATAGTTCTGAATTTGAGCTCCTGTTAGTGTAAGTTCTGCACACGGGAAATATACAAAGTAAGAAAATATGAAAATAATCTAATATTGTAGTAATTTATTTTATTTAACTATAAGGAAAATTAAGTACGTGGGTTATTGAACTTGCACTACAAGAAAAATCCACATTCTTATCACGAGAGAAACTCTATGTTATGTCATTAATTGTAACGCCCCAAAAATTCAAAAGAATTTTTGAAGCATTGCTATAATAAAAATACAAAAATTCCCAAAATATACAAAGTTAAAATCTCGTACTAACTCCAAATCTCAAAAACAAATAAATTAAACTTTAGAAAATCTATCAAGTCTCGCTTTACGAATAACAAACTCTAAACCTCAGCTGCATACCGCTCCTCGTCAATGCCCTATGCACGGAATCAGAACTTATGTGAGCGAAAAATCGCCAAGTGAGACTATAAACCCGAAGAACAAGTACCAACACGGTCTAATCCCATACAGAATAATGTTCACGTGCTGGTACTAACAGACATAGTTTCAATTCGATTAATTTTTTATAAAGTAAAGCACATCAGAACTTATGCTAACAAAATACATTATTAAATCATCAGAACACAATAATATCATCAGACAGAATAATACCATCAGAACAGAAGAACATAGGAAGAAGATGAAGCTTACCTAAAACTCTGGAGAAGGCTGAAAACAACCCAATACTAAAGAGTCAACAACTGAAGTCACAACCAACCTAAACAGCCACAAAATCTGGTCACAAAAATATCAACAAATATTCAAATTGGCACTGAGGCAAAAAGGGTCTAAGAAACTCACCAAAAGTCTCAAATTTATTATGGATTCGGCTTCTAATTCGTTGGGGCTTTAAAACGCATATATACACGATATTAGGGTTAAGGAACAATGATTCGAATTTCCAACAACTTCCCTTCAGTTTCGGAAAAGATAAACTCGAATTTCTCTCATTTTCCACGATTTTGCATTTTAGTCCTCTGATTTTTCTCTATTTACAGATTCCCTCCAGATTTTTCAAATTCTCAGAAATCTCCTGAAATCAGACAATTTCAAAACGATCAATTTAACCCAAAATCTGATCCTAAATTTTCTTTTAATTTTGGGTGTTACATTAATAACGATTTCATAAACGCTATATTATGCCCCTGTTATCGTAAGTACCCCATATAAGGTAGCGTCAGATATGTATGCTATGTTAAATAATTCTATTATAGCTTTATGGAAACGCTATGTATTAAAGCGTATTAATTTGTTTAAAATTATGTAATTACTCATTATCCATGCTATGTTAGGGGACTCTACGATAGCTTTGTTAAAGCGGTTTAGTTTATGTAGTTAATTTATGTTATGATATAGTATTTTATAGCGTTTGTCTATTTTTCAAATTTGTTTAAATTACTAACTTGTTGCGCTGCAGTAGATGACTCGAACATAGCATTTTTAATATTACATTTTGATAACCTATAGATTTTGTAGCAAGTTTTAAAATGCCATCATTGTCTCTCTTCTTATTCAAAATATCTTCTGATAATAGATGTCATGTTTCTACCCAAACATGTTCTGGTCTAGATAGACAATAAAAAAGCAACATCATTGAGAAAATTATGGCATTTTAAAACTTGCTACAAATAATCTCCAAACAAAATTGAGCTGCTTCAATCAAACCATCGATATAAACCTGGTCGTCATCTAGAATATCACGTGCAAAACAGGCTTGTTTTTAAGATGGATAAACAACACCGCTAAATGTTTTTATTTCATCATAGCTCTATGGACCTCTGACAATGTTAAGTAACACTATCAAGTAATTTTCGTCTTCCATTTTCCTGAGAACGTAATTAATACGACCCAAAAAGAATCCTCTTGTTCTCTTTTTAAATGGTTTATTTTCTCCATCCCATGTAAAGTATGTTGGGATTTCAGCATATAGACAGTTTCGAGCACGTTTCCCATTCTTTCCAACAACATTTTTCTTATTCAAAGTCAACCAAACCATAAACTGAGAGTCTTCATTTGAAACACGTTCTAGGACATCAACCATTTTGGCCTTGGCATCGAAATAGGCTGGTTGCTTCCCTTCAACATGAAAAGATAGTTTCTGAACAGGTGTTGATCTATGCTGAATTGGAAATTTGAAAATTCTCCATATAGCTTCTGACGCAGATACATATCTAAAAAACAAAGTAAATTATGTATCAGCTAGATTCTATACAAGGTACATACGTAACTAAGTTAACTATGGTTTGTGAAAACATACATGTAGTCGAACCAATCTTTTATTCCATCCTTCTTTTTCTTTGTTGTAACTGTCTCATCTCCAAGAGTTGTAGTGTTACTGTTTGTTTCCTCTTTTACTAGCTCAACAATAAAAACAACACGGTCCGGACCTTTGTTGATGTATTTAAATAAGTATTTGATAGAACCATTCTGGTTACACCATTCCACATTGATATGAGCTTGGTATTTTAAAGAAAACCTATTATAAGGCACAACATACATATTGTCACATTTAACACCACCCTTCTCAATACAGCCGTCTATGGGTCTTCTCCTATAGACAGGATACCCATCAGCACCTACTTTTGTGAGCTCTTGATGTTTCTTCGGATATAGCTTTGAACACTGACCATCAACCATACACAGAGAATTCGTATTTGCTGAACCACATAGTCCATGAATCATAGAGTTTTTGATAAGCTCATAGAGCTCTTGTTCTGTTCTTTGTTAGGAATCTCCGCAGATATTATCTACTCGATGTCGTCAGCTATTGGTAATTTTCTATTAGCCTCCATAAATAAAAGTATGCGAGCACGAGGTAGTCCTCTTTTCTTGAATTTGACTGTATACATAGCTCCAAGAGATATAAATTAATTATAATTCAGAAATAAAAATATGAAATAGTTTAAAAGATAGATTACTGACAATATATGTAAATAAACTTACATGCAACTGTTTTTCTAAGGAGATTCCTTTCTGTTAAATCTCTCATTAGAGAATCTAGCTTGATTTTGAAATTTTTTGCGACAATGTCTGGTCTATCATCAGCTCTTAACCCTCTCTTTTCGTAATATCTTGCTATCTCCGGCTATTTTGGGTTACACGTAAACGTGATAAAAAATCTGGGAAACCATAATGCTTACAAATGGCCATAGCATCGTAATAGGTTTGAAGCATATACCTAGAGGCACTAGTGAAAGAAGCTCAAATAAGAACTTGATTACCTTCTTCACTCATAGTTGTTGTTCCAGATGATGCAGCTTCTTTCATAGAGTTGTAGTTCTCACATCGTAACTTAGATTGATTGAATTTGATATAAGCTAGTCGGTTTGATTCAATAATTGTATATGCATCAATTAGAAACTGTTGAAACAACCTCTTTGAATGAAGCAGAGTATGACACTCATCTTTTCCTCTCTTGAATTCTGAATGCAAACCACTGTCTCATACTGATACACTTTTTTTCTTGGTGCTTCCCGAGTTATAACACTTCTCAATTGCAGGAGTGTAACCATCTTCACCGTAACAAAACATTAGTGGGTACTGTAGTGTCAAATAGGATATATGAATCTGGCTTATCCTCTTTAGGCAACCAGTAGATTTTTATTTCAAGTATTATATCACGGGCAGGCATTTGGTTTACAAAATCACCAGGGATCAAAGTTGCAACCGCTTCTACTGTAGGCATATTATATAACCTCCCACCAGTACCTTCACGATCATCATTAATTCGCATATGAAACGGTTCATCATTAGTAGACTCAATCCTCTCTCTAGCATATCTGATTTTTTTTACATATGGGTTAACTTGGTTGAATATCTTAATAATAACATCAATGAGTTGCTTGTTCAGATTTTTCTCGGCTGTTGTTGAGGTTGCATTATTTCCCTTTCTACAATGAGTAAAAAAATATTAGTTAGATATGCTTATCAAACATGTAACAATATCGCATTATTTAATTAGATGTAACATAGGTAGATTGGTTTGAGGAGTACCCAATAACATTAGCTTTTTTATCAACTTCATTTTTAGTATCCACAATATAAAGTTGTGAATATTTAGCATAATCACCATTTGCAGGTTTTAAACTGCTTATCAGTCAATAGAGAATAACAAAGTATTCAGATTTAATCAATGTTAAAAACTGAAGAACACAATATTCAAATAAAAGTTATGACACTTACCAATTTTATTGGCTAAAGCTGCTCCTTTTTTAGTTGGATGTTTTCGCTTAGGACGACCTCTCTTTTTTGGCTCTAAAACAAGATTGTTTGGCGACACTATTATTTAGAAAAATAGAACGAATAAAGTATAAATTTTTTTAGCTTTTATCCCATGTAGAAGTTAAACATAAGAAAACCAACTACAATGATATTAAAGAAAGCTATAAGCTGATTTTAACTATAAAATTTACCTATTTTTGTACCTTTCTCTACTGCCTTTTTACTTTGTTGTTTTCCAAATGGTGTGCCTCTCTTTTTCGGTTGTGAAACAGAGGGAACTGTTTGTTCTATTTCTCCACATTCAATAAGAGTATCTTCAGGTGAAAATATTAATTCGACATTTTTCGTCAGCGAAACCAATATTCGTCTCCACATTTTTTAGGAATGTTATTAAGTAAGATAGTAAGATAGAACAAAATTCTCTTTAGAACAATCGTCCTCTTAAGCACTAAGATAGTAATTTTGTTCACTATCAGTTTCATTGTCAGTTATATATTGTCGTTGAAGATGTTACATGCTTTCGTCATCAGTGCTATTATCATTGTAGGCTGGTTGCGTACACATTGGAGCTTTGCCTATTAATTGTAAAATAAGAAAAAGTGTGTGGGACTGTTTATTATCCATAAACATATAGTTCAATGATGAATATTTTAGTATATTACCTTTATCAGTAGGAGTTAGAGAAGCATTTCTGAAGTCTTCTTGTAGGTTTCTGATATGAAAGTTGCTAGATGGAAAATTAATAATTGATCGTGGCTGATTGGTAATACATGAATTAGGATGTCCATAAATTTTTCTTTGCATAGAATATGATATTTATTTTGTTAATTATAATCTATACATAAAATGTTACAGTTCCATTGAATGGCTCTCGAAGAAGTCAAACTAACCTGTTGAACTATTAATTGCAGAATAAGAGAAAGTGTGTGGATGTGTAAGAGGTGTGAGAATTGATGATAAACGTTGTTGATGTCTTGTAATACTGAAGCAGAGTGTCTTTGCCTTTGTCGGTCATTCTCCTTGTTTGAAAATGTTGTGAGTCCACTCTCTGCCAAACAACTCTATACGTATATAAAGTTGCATAAACATTAGTAGAAAAAGAATGGTGAATTAGAAATATACCCATGAAATGTGGTGTTCCATTCCCAAAATCTGATTGTGAGAAGATGATCAAACTCTCTTTTCATATCTCCTTGAAGGGATATTACTTATATCTTTAAACAATCTATCAAAAACAGATTTAAGAGGAACAAAACAATTGTTATTAGTTACGGTAGATTGAATAATTTGACTTTGAGGGGTTAGTGTTTCAGTAACACGCAACCTCTTCGGTGATTTTGGGCCAAAATTATAATCTAAAAGAGAATTTGCATATTTTTTTTATGATTGAAAATCAAAGTAGCATCGATGATGATGTTGTGTTGAGACTTGTTAACAAAATATCGATCAAACCTAGTAATCTATATAATTTCTAAATGGAAGATAAAACCAATGTATATTATAGGATTCTCAATAAGATTTGATTTGCAAATCCTGAACCAATTAATTATTTTCCTTAATTGTTTACTTTCAATTGTTTTGTTGATAAGGACATTATTCTACTATGACATCAAGAATGAACTCTTTATCATCGATTCTAGTACTTCTTAAAAGGTATGTATTAATATCTTCTATAGTATAAGATGTGTACTTTAGCTAATCCTTGCTAGTTAAGTAATGATGCATATTGTTTAGCTAATCCCTTCTTAAACATAAAAAACAACAGATTTAAAAATTGGAACTTAAGTATTAAAACATTAATAAAAATTTTAGGATCCTTAATATATAAATTCAAAACATAAATAGAGCATAAGTTTCATCGGCTGAGAAAATTATATCCTAAAGTATACCGCAATTTCAGTTCTCTTCAACGATCTCCATCATGAAATCATCCTCTTCGTCTTCTTGATCAGGGAATCCACGACTGCGAGTAATGTGTGAACAATTAACTCTACAAAGTTAATTTTTTTTTAAAAAAACCTTAATATCGGTTAATTGACACTTACATATAGGATGGTATATCAAGATCATTGAACTTAGGATCAATAAAAAGCCGTGAAAATCCATGTTCAATCATTATGACATTAGATCCTAGAAGAAAATAGGCACATTCTCAAACACATAGGTCATTCTACTATGATATATTCCAAGTCCACTTGATCAGAAAAAGAAATACCATGATAATTTCTGATTCTCCAAAATTGCAAGACAGCAACAATGGGCTCGTAATTCTAGGTGATCAAAAACTGATTCTCCAAAACCACTTGTTTACAAAATCCTCACAATACTTGCCAACGGCAACACATAATATTTCATTCCCCCTACAAAAGAAGTCGTATAAACCAATCTATATATCAATCATATATAAAATATATATTGTATATCAAATAATTATATATTATCCTTTATCTTGAAAGCAACATTTTTTGACTCGTAGTCTATCTTGCTTTAACGACATACAAATGGAAAACTTCTGATAGTATACACTTTGGAAATCACACCAATAGCGTGTGAGGATTAAAGATAGGAAAATAATATCAATTTATAAAATTATGTACATCGAGTAGAAAACCGGATCAAGATAGTTACCTGTCACACAATTATATTGATCATCTGTAGCATATTTCACTTCATCGAGAGCCACAAAGTCAAAGAAGTTTCTAACTGACTTAAGAGGAACCGACCACATTTGTGTTTGGAACATACATTTGATATGAATAGATCTGAGGGCGTATTTGACTTCACTATGAGACAAAATCATTTAAAAGTCAGACATGTAGTACCAGAAACCGCTCTCACTACATCCTGAAACTTGTAGAGGGATGAGCTTTTTGGAACTTTGGCATCCATACGGTTGCACTAAAGAAAAAAACAACCAATAGATCGTCACTTTGGTTAACACAAAATATACAAACTTTATAATAACAAAAAACTAAGAATAACATTAGAATATAAGAGCACATTTTCATCAACCAATAGCATAGTCGTTTCATTACCTTTAAGGGTTGGAGTATGGTTGTATACCGCTTGTATCTTAACATAAACCCTCCAGTTAGTGGAGTGAACATGTAAATTAGAAAGATGGTGCATAACCTCCATTGATAAAGCTAGAACTTCTACAGTTTTATTACTAATAGAGAAAATTATAGAAGAACGCAAACAAAATAAGGAAACACCGCGTTAACCTTGTATAAAAAATAAAAAAGTGAAACGGTGCAGAGTTAACTTAATTGTTACAAAAAAGCGAAATTGAATCGTCATTTATTTATGTTTAGATATACTTAACCATAATTATTATTTTATACAGAAAGAATCTAGGTAGTGTTATCTTTTTGATGAAAAATCAATATTCTGATATGTATTAAAGAAAATTATAACTATATGAATTTAATAAAACATTATCAACTTCTGAATCTAAACTTATAGATATAAAGTGTCTATAAGCTAGATAAAGCAATAGAATTATTAAAAAAATACAAAACATTAGGCAGATATGAAACAAATTAAACAATAATCAAATTTTTATTCATAAGCGTTTTAGATATAACTTGCATGAAAGAAAAATAGAACAGTAGAATTCAACACAAATAACAAATAATCCAAACAAAGTGATAAAGGAAAAACAGAAACATAAAACATAAAACTTGCGTAACACCAACAGCCTTCCACCACACCCAATAAACACTTTAGATCACTACTTATTCTCTACCTTGACCTTCACAGCTCCCTTCTTGATGGCCCCTTCCTTTTTCACTATGTTTGCTCCAACACCAACATTTCTGTCAACAATTGCGTGCCCAACAGCTCGAGAATCAATAACAGCAATGCTGGTCTTCAATCATTTGAAATCACACCTTCTTTAGGCTCATATTCTTCCACCTTAGTTGTAGACATTGATAACACTGTATTTTACTCATTTTAGGTGTATGTTTATCATCATTTAGATGTGCATTTGCTTATTGTATCATATCATTTTACACTATTTTAGCTTATTTTGCATATTTAGGCATCTAGGATCTTCTTGCATACGCATTGCATGTTGTGGTGTGTTTTTCAGGTGCAGAAGGAGCTAAAAAGGACTCTACTCGATCCATTCACTCGATCCAGGCAGCTACAGAAGAGGCATCATTTCACTCGACCTCTTTACTCGATCCAGGCAGCTACAGATGAGGCTAAAATTCACTCGACCCTCTTACTAGATCAAGGCAGCCTCAGATGAAGCAGCAGATTGATCTACTCGCCCCTCCTACTCGATCCTCTACTCGATCCATTTACTCGACCAAGGGTGACCAACTCTACAAGACTTGTTGAGCTATCAAAGCGTCTTCGGATCCTCCTCATTCCCCACTCAACCAGACCACCACAAGTCTCTTGTCTTCTAGTGAATCTAGGGTTTTTAACATTTTAGTATAAATAGATCACTTTGGGATTTGTCCAACGGATCTAGCCTTTATCCTTTAGTTTTCCTTTGTGTTCTTGAATCTTCAAAACTTAATTACTCTTAATCTATTTCGTTTTTGCATTTAGTTCTTTGAATAAACTTAATTACTTTTAATCTACATTTTGGTATGATTTCAGTAATTTCTGGGTTTGTGTTCTTAGATATGTTGCTTGAGTAGTGATTAGGGTTTTTGAGGATGGATTAGATTAAGGTAATCTCTAGGTTAGCCAGGTGGTTAAGATTAGGTTAGAACCCTTCTGGATTCGCTTGGCCCCTATGCGATTTTTGCTGGCTAATGTGGAGATTCGATCATAGACGTCCATCGTCCAAAAGACATTCAAATGGATGTCTGATCTACGAATTCCAGAGATTTGTAGACTCGACCAAGACATTGGCTTGTCTGCTTATTGACTTTGGTAGATTGTTTCTTAAAACCTGCTCTGCTATGTTTCATCAACGACAGTTGAGATTAGGAAGTGGTAGAGTTATGGGGGCCTTTGTCACGACAATGGATTGACCCAATTTTTGAATCTATCGTCAAGGGTATCTACCTTTCACCTATTAGCCATCTGATGAACCCTAGAGTTTCCTTTATCAATGAATCCATCCTTAGGACTTCTATTAGATTTATTTGTATCCCCTGTTGATTGCACTTTTATTTACCTATTATTTGTATCCCCTGTTGATTGCATTTTAGTTACTTAATTTTGTCACATGTTGGTTCTACTCGACCCAATGATTGAGTAGGGCTCTTAAGTTCTCATTTTTACTTGTTTGAATCATGACCTAGGATTGTTACTAGAAACCCACCATCATTATAATCTGGCTTGACTTAGTTGCTTCTGTACACGTCTTGATTGCTAGCAATAACAGTGGACTGGAT
>Ga0041059_1001419_pt1 | contig 19035 bp, 12 predicted proteins | sample AraColnosormetaG_FD_56232 | JGI IMG/M metagenome (GOLD analysis project Ga0041059, IMG submission 56232) | Arabidopsis roots microbial communities from North Carolina, USA - Col MF nosort | ecosystem: Host-associated > Plants > Roots > Unclassified | place: USA: North Carolina | collected...
AAACTAAAATAAATAAATATATTAATTTATTTTTCTCATGGTGTAGGATATATATGATTTACATTTTGATTTTAAAATATAAATTAGCACCAAAATAATTATTTTTAAAAAAATATATAGCGACTGTTTATAGCGACAGTCAAACGAACAACACAGCGACAATTATTAGCGATTGTCGCTGTAATTGGTCGCTGAGTCCAGCGACAGATAAACGAACAATGTATGTAGTCGCTGGTTGCTGTCGCTGGTCGCTGGATCCAGCGACAGAGAAACGAACAGGGCCGATGTAAATAACTTAAAATAAGAAAATTTTCTTGAAATATTGGTAATGCCTCAAGGCCCGCGACTATCACCGATCTTGTTCGCTCCCACATCTATCTTTAGTAGTTTGGTTCATGAACTCTTTCTCAATAAATGATCAGTGCTATTCAAAAAAAATAGAGACTATCTTTTCGTATCACCATAATATCTATATAAAAGAAAATAAACATACTGAAAATGTAAAAAACCAATAGAGAATGTGACACGTTTATGAACTTTTAGAGAATTTTATTCTTTTTATTCTTTCGTATCACCATAATATTACTCCAATTTTGTTTGTGGGAGACTCGAATCCGAATTTTGGGGGTCACTAGAGCAGGGGTGCTACCATCATTTTTAATGATTCCTATGCATTAAAATTTGTTTGAACATTTAACTCAGGATCAATTGAACCCCTTCTTCGAACCCCTTCTTCTTTAAGAATTAGTGGGTCTGCCACTCCAATCAACTCATTCGAGGAAGACAACATTCTCTTGGAAAGCAAGACTATTATCTCCAACGGTATTAAACGAAAAAACGCTCTACATTTATATAGATTTTATATCGTATATAACTCTTTAACTGTTATTGTTTGTAGGTTTTATATGTCTTCTTAATAAATCGGTCCTTTGATGGCCGGATCATTATTTTAGAAAATTTTAACGATTTATCGATAATTTTGCAAATTACCGTAATATTTTTTTTTGTGTTTTATACTCATTCACATATTACTAAAAGATAACTTCTAAGTAAGTTCATTCTTCAATTTCTCCAATTCAACCATGATTAACTGTGGATATATAGTAACTGTGGGTATATTTTGATAGATATCGTTTTGTTTTTCTTGGTCAACCTGATATAGTTAAATCAAATTATTATAGGCCTCTCCACGTACATATCATTTTAATTATTTCAGAAATGGGAGTATCACAATTATGTTATTTTCTAAATGTAATCCGCGACTGTAAGTACATAAAACAAAATATAACCTTAATCAGTATGTAATTTACCGAAACAAGTTTTTCAAAATATGATATGTTATAAATAAAAATAGATTTCTTACCATTTGTAACGGTTCTAGTGGTCAACATGAAGCTGTAGTTTGCAAGACGTATCCAGTCATTAGATCAACACGATTAATTAGTTAGGATAGTTTTTTAATTTCTATATATACGTTTTGATTTGTTGCTCTTTAACTATTATAAATAGCCCATCAAACCCCTACAACGGATTAGGGCTATAACATTCCACCAAACACAAAAGATACAAGTTTAAGACCATGAAGAAGCTTACTTCTCTCTTCCCTCTCCTCTTTCTCATTCCCCTCTTAGCCTCATGTGCTGAAGAAAAACAGGTTCCTATTTCTGTTTAGAGTCAAAATAATCATTCTACACTTTAATGTTCACTGATTCTTAATTCCAATTGTGCATATATTTGTTACCATATGGGGCTGCTCCATTCTGATGTCCTTAATTCTTAATCAATTCCTGACATTTTCATAAAATCTTTTTTTTTGTGTTGGTAGGTGTATATTGTCTATTTTGGAGAACATAAAGGTGATAAAGCCTTTCATGAAATTGAAGAACATCATCATTCTTATCTTCAATCGGTTAAAGAATCCGAAGAAGACGCTAGAGCATCGCTCTTGTATAGCTACAAACATAGCATCAATGGCTTCGCGGCTGAGCTAACCCCTGACCAAGCCTCTAAACTAGAAAGTAAGTAAAGAAAACAAATTTGGAATGAAACCCTTTTGATATTTTGTTATGAATGAAAAGGTATTAAGTATTAACTAAAACCAAATTTGTCTTTTTTTTTATGAAAACAGAATTAGCAGAGGTTGTTTCAGTATTCAAGAGCCATCCAAGAAAATATGAAGCACATACGACACGGTCATGGGAATTTGTAGGATTGGAGGAGGAAGAAACCGACAGTGATGTTCCACGTCGAAAAAATGATGCCGATGATCGGTTTCGTGTGGGAAGAAATTTTTTGAAGAAGGCAAAGCATGGTGATGGAATCATCGTCGGTGTTCTCGACAGTGGTAAGTTAAGCTGTCTCTACTAATTATTGTTTTCTGTTTGTTAAAAAATAGAAAATAGGTTTTTTTTTTGAGTTTCTGACTTTCTGTTGGAATATTCTAAACTAAATAACCATAACCTTTTTATTAAATTATGTAAATAAATATATTTTTTTTGGCTAATGCGTTTTTTTCCGTTAATGAAATTAGGATAAGATGAATGGAAAAAATAAAACTGTGTAACTCATGTAAACTTTTGTGTTATCCTTTCATTTGAATTTTCCTCTGTCTTCTGTTTCCTTCACGCACACACATAATAGCGCCGAGATAATAGCCATAAGATTAGTTTAATGTTAAAATAATATATTGTTGGATTCTGAGAATAATGAGTGTTTCTTTTTGATGAAAACGTACACCAAACTTAAATGGACCTAACTCCAACGTTGATAGTTGAATTATTACGTGACTAGAGAAAAAGAGTTGCGTTATGGTCAAGAATTCAAGGTTGAAGGAACTTTTTGTAGTACTAATTTATCTTTTGGAATCGTTAGGTTCATCTCATTATTATATTAATCCGTCATTATTGAGATAATGATTTGTTTAAAATAATAGGTGTGTGGCCAGAATCAAAGAGTTTCAATGACAAAGGAATGGGACCAGTTCCAAAATCATGGAAAGGAATCTGCCAAACCGGAGTTGCCTTTAACTCTTCTCACTGTAACCGGTAAGACATGTTTCCCTTTTTTCTAAGAAAATGCAAATTTTAATAGAAATTCTATGATTTGAATTGGTCAGATATTTAAAACCAAAAATGCCAAACATATAAAACCAAAAATACAAATTTTAGCCAAAACACATACACACACACAAACCATATATATGTATGAATTAAAGGTCCGAAATAGATTAAAAGTAAACTATACGTCCATATCAGCTTTGGTTCTTTAGCAAAGATCCAAAGAACCTCATGCTTGCTGCGAGAATCTTCTTTTTCTATACGATGATGTGATATATTGTTCTATATTGATCATTAAAACTCTTTATGTAAACAAAATTTAAATAATTGTGTAGAATTAAAGTGTAACTTTTGACTAAAATTTTTGTTTAATTTTATTTTTTACTGATAATCAATGAAATGACAGAATTCTGAAATTATTTAACGACTTTTAAGTTTTCTGTTATAATAGAAACCATAGGCTTTAAATAGCCAATACAATTGATATGATAATAATTTCATTCCACTCACTCATCGACAGTATCATTTGTATAATTCAATCTTGTTTTTTTTTGTATAATTCAATCTTATTATACAGGCATAATAATTTTTTTTATCATTGTAAGTACATTCAGGATATATAATGCATCATTCAATATAATCAAAATATACTATTTTTTAATTACACAACGTCTATAATCCCACAATACTGCATATTTCATTTATTATATATAAAAAAAAAATTATTTTGCCTTTTATTAAGTAAAGTTATTTCTGAACCAATCAAAACAACATAGATTTTTTTTTTCTTTTTCAAGATTTAGCAATATTCCCATAGAACTATAGAAGGCATAGTTTTTGAGTCACAGTCTCAATGTTTTGTTCGGTTGCGATAATTGATCACCAACTTTTAAGCTTGCGTATCATCATCAATCACGAGCCACCATTATTCTTTTATTATATTACTAATATAAAACTATAAATATATCGAATTATCCTGCAGCCACTGTAACTGTTCACTTATGTAAGCCTGCCATCAAAACCATACAAAGAAATTGTTTTTTTTAAAAAGACTTTATATTGGCTATTTTTATGCATGAAACCGAAACTTTGATAATTGATTGTATATGCAAGCTTTGGTGTTATATGTAAGGGACAAAAACTTATTTGCTTCTTTCTAGATAATATTGTACACCCGTGACTTCTCACTTGTTTCTTTTACCATCAATTTTCATGTTTGTTATATCAATGTGTGCCCGAGTTTACGTGTCTATATCTTTTTGTTGAAGGCATCTCAAATGTTTGAAGACATAAATAAAGAATTCAATGATATAAACGTATAAAACACTAATTATCACATTAATAAATAATTGCTCATATATTCGTTATTTTTGTTTCATGCTAAATACATTATAAGGACACAAAAAGTTCGTAATATCTACTGAATTTAATATTGCGATTTGATTAAAGTTGGATACTTATCTAATTTCGGTGTGTCATGATGTTTTTCTCAATAAATTATAAGAAATTAAAGTAGTTTGGATTTGACACAAAATAATTATTGTTGTAGTTAACCATTGTATGAATGATTGATTATTCCATGAACCGGTTATAAGTTATAACTTAATGGATGTTTTCTCTAAATTACAGGAAAATTATTGGAGCGAGGTATTACGTGAAAGGGTACGAAAGATATTACGGAGCGTTCAACGCTACAGCAAACAAAGACTTCTTGTCTCCAAGAGATCCCGACGGACATGGGTCCCACACAGCTTCTACTGCCGTTGGCCGTCGAGTTCTCGGTGCATCCGCACTTGGCGGTTTCGCCAAGGGCTCGGCATCGGGCGGTGCACCGTTAGCTCGTCTAGCTATTTACAAAGCTTGTTGGGCCAAGCCCAATGCGGAAAAAGTTGAAGGAAATATCTGTCTAGAAGAGGACATGCTTGCCGCGATCGATGACGCCATCGCTGATGGCGTTCACGTCATCAGCATTTCCATCGGAACGACCGAGCCTTTTCCATTTACACAAGATGGAATCGCGATGGGGGCGTTGCATGCGGTTAAGAGGAATATTGTGGTTGCTGCTAGCGCTGGGAATTCAGGGCCAAAGCCGGGAACTTTGTCGAATCTGGCACCGTGGATTATAACTGTCGGAGCTAGTACTCTTGATCGGGCTTTCGTTGGCGGTCTTGTTCTTGGCAATGGCTATACAATCAAGGTAACTAGTCCAACACTTATGAGAAAAAAATCAGTTACGTGTTACATTTTTGTGTACAATATATAGTTTTTCACTTTTTCTTTTGTGTTATGTAGACGGATTCGATAACGGCATTTAAAATGGACAAATTTGCCCCTCTTGTTTACGCTTCTAACGTGGTTGTTCCCGGCATTGCATTGAACGAGACATCGTAAGAATTGCTTACTTAACTAAACTTGATAATTAACTTATTTAATTTTATATTTGACTTACCAATTTTTTTTGGTTTTTTTTTTTGAAGGCAATGTTTACCAAATTCACTAAAACCGGAGCTTGTGAGTGGTAAAGTGGTCTTGTGTTTAAGAGGAGCCGGTTCAAGAATCGGTAAAGGCATGGAGGTAAAACGAGCTGGAGGAGCCGGTATGATTCTCGGAAATATCGCAGCTAACGGCAATGAAGTTCCTTCAGACTCTCATTTTGTTCCGACTGCCGGGGTTACCCCAACCGTGGTCGATAAAATTCTGGAGTACATCAAAACCGATAAAAACCCGAAGGCTTTTATCAAACCGGGGAAAACGGTTTACAAATACCAAGCAGCTCCTTCCATGACCGGGTTTTCTAGCCGCGGCCCAAACGTTGTAGACCCCAACATTCTAAAGGTAATTTTTTCTTTTTTCTGTTAACTTCAAAACCAAACCAAAATGACTCATAACCGAAATTAACCGGTTTTATTCGTTTGCGGTTTTAACAGCCGGATATAACCGCCCCAGGACTGTACATACTGGCTGCATGGAGCGGAGCAGATTCACCGAGCAAAATGTCAGTAGATCAAAGAGTTGCAGGTTATAACATCTACTCAGGAACTTCAATGTCTTGTCCTCATGTCGCTGGTGCAATTGCTCTTCTCAAAGCCATTCATCCCAAATGGAGTAGCGCTGCTATAAGATCAGCTCTTATGACCACTGGTAAACAAAACAAACTATGGTTTTTTTTTGTTGGTTCGGTTTAGCTAAACCAAAATCTTTTAAATAAAGTCTTTTTGATATTTGTTTAATTTTATTTTTTTTGGTTAGCTTGGATGACTAACGACAAGAAGAAACCGATCCAAGACACTACTGGTTTACCAGCAAACCCATTTGCACTTGGGTCAGGACATTTCAGACCAACAAAAGCTGCAGATCCCGGTTTAGTCTATGATGCATCATACCGAGCTTACCTTCTCTATGGCTGCTCGGTTAACATCACCAATATTGACCCGACATTCAAATGTCCTAGTAAAATTCCGCCCGGTTATAATCACAATTACCCGTCAATCGCGGTCCCGAATCTCAAGAAGACGGTGACCGTTAAAAGAACAGTTACAAATGTTGGAACTGGTAACTCAACAAGCACATACTTATTCAGCGTTAAACCGCCATCGGGTATTTCGGTTAAGGCTATACCGAATATATTGTCCTTTAACCGGATTGGTCAGAAGCAGCGGTTTAAAATCGTTATTAAACCACTGAAGAACCAGGTGATGAATGCGACTGAAAAGGGTCAATACCAATTTGGATGGTTTAGTTGGACAGATAAAGTCCATGTTGTGAGGAGTCCAATTGCTGTTTCCTTAGCTTGATTGTTGTTTGCTTATTTGGGATGGTTTTATTAGTCGGTTTGGATGTTATAGAGGTCAAAGTGAAAGAAATAGAAAATATTTTTCTGATCACTCTATAGACTCTCCTTATGTCATCGTTGTTACTTGTGAAGATGGTAGAAGGAAAAAAAAAAAGATGGTAGAAGAACTTGTGGACTCATGGTCATGGGCTTGGTTTGAGTCAAACAAGAAGCCATACCACTATGATTACTTGTAATTTAACAATCAAAATTAATATATAAAAATGCCAAGAAATAGTGATGCTAATCACGATGGGTATCAACAAAAGTTTCATACAGAAGAAGTGATGCAAATTTCCTCATAATTTAGATTCATATCAAATATTTTTCAACAATTTGGATACAATTAGCAGAAATTTTTGCGTGCGTTTTCAATGTATGCATTTTGAGAACATATTACACGATTATCACTCTTAACTATTTACTATTTACTATTCACAAAAGAAACATAAAGACGAACGATAGCGTTGTTATGTTTTTGTTTCAATCTGTTATACTAGGTGTAACTAGACTCGTCGACAAAGAAGAATTTTAAGATGGGCTTTAGGCCTTGCCAAACAACAAAGGGACTAATCGTAAATCCTCTCCTTGTTCGCTTAAAAAAATCAGGAAAAATATCATTAAAATTTATTGAAAATGTTGATTTACATCTTCAATTCTTAACGAAACAAAATGAATATCAAATTTATGTTGTCTTTCTAAATAAATACCAAAATTTTGTTGATTTGGCCATATTAAACATGATGTTAAATAGTTAATAGACCTTGTTAACATAGTTAAACTTTCAATTAGCAGATCCGTTAATTGAAAACAATATCATTCTACTAATAATAAAATGCTATCGTTTTATCGTAACTGCTAATAAAATTCCAAGTTTCAAATTATATGAAGATTTAGGGTAATTGAGTTTGCTCGATCTAAGATTGAATTTAGGAATTTCTTTCAGTCGTTAACACAAAACGATGTCGATTTTATGTTATAGGAAATATTGTTGTTTTCAATTAACATGCATGTTAACAGAAAATAAACTCTCTTAACGAGATATGTTTAACCCTTTAAAATCACGTTCTCTATGACCATGTCAACAAAATTTTAGTATTTATTTGAAAAGTCAATAAAAATTTAATATTTGTTTTGCTTCTTTGAAATTGAGAATTTAAATTAATGTTTCTATAAATTGGGAATTTTAATGACATGTTTCCCTTGAAAAAAAACCAGGTATGAGACAGTGAGACTGGACCGGAACCACAAAACCAACATGTTAGTGGTATGTATTCCTACGTTAGTTTTTTTAACTAGCTAGCATTGAACCGGACTCAAACCAAAAATCAAAACCGAACCAAACCAGAAGTACATCAAGTCGCTCTGGAAATCAAGTAATCACCAATTTACTTTTGAGTGCAATTAAAATTATGAATTTGAAGATTTTTCATGCAAGTATATTAACGATAAAATTATATATCCCATTAAACCCATATCTAGATTCTCGTAACAAACTAAAATTTTCTTTTATTTATTAAATATACCTAAATGCGAAATGTATAGAATATTCCTACACGCATATATAACTCATGTATACCCCCCAATCTATTAGGGTAAATAGATTTTTGTAGATCATGTTAATAATTTAAGACGATGAAAGCATCGTAAAATGATCTGTTTTCGAAGCAGCAATCTGTGTAATAATTCGATAAAATTATTTTTACACTAGCATATATCCTTTTTTTCTCAAAAATCCTATAATTTGGTTGGACCATTTTTAAATTTGATGCTCTCTGTCGAATGTAAGTAGCCAATCAAACATCTATAAATCATTAAGGTTATGACATTCGGCCAAACCAAAACAAAACAAAAAAACTAAGGCCATGAAACGGATTTTTGGTATTTTCATTTTCCTTTCCCTTCTCCTCTTTCTCGTTCCTCTCTTAGCTTCATGCACTAAAGAGAAGCAGGTTAGTTTCTATTAAAATTTACTTTGCAGAGGATATCAATTTCAAATATGCATTGAGTTGTTACCATAAGGTGTCAAATCCTATATCATTTCCAATTCATTGTTTCTTAATTAATTCCTCACATGTCCATTAACTTGGTTTTTCTTGAGTTTTTTTTTGTAGGTGTATATTGTTTATTTTGGAGAACATAAAGGTGATAAAGCCTTTCATGAAATTGAAGCTCATCATCACTCTTATCTTCAATCTGTTAAAGAAACTGAAGAAGATGCCACATCTTCGCTATTGTATAGCTAAGAGAGGAACGAGCCTCTAGCATCAATGGCTTCGCGGCTGAGCTAACACCGGATCAAGCCTCTAGACTCAAAGGTACGTAAAACCCTTACAACTAAATTTTTTGAATGAAACTAAGTATACATTTTGCTATATATGACTGAAAGTTTAGCTAAAAAACATTTTCTTTTTCTATTGGTATAGAACTCAAAGAAGTTGTATCGGTATTCAAGAGCGATCCGAGAAAGTATAAGATCCATACGACAAGATCATGGGAATTTGTAGGGTTAAAGGAGGAAGAAGGCGAAGATTATCGTAGTGACGGTGATGCCCCACGTCACAAATATGATGTAAATGACCGGTTTCGTGTCGGGAGAAAGTTCTTGAAGAATGCAAAACACGGCGATGGGGTCATAGTTGGTCTTATCGATAGTGGTAAGTTTTCTAAGAAGTTTAGTGTCCATCGACCATCGTGAACCATTTTGATTGAATAACTAGTGTACCTACTTTGTGGTTTTCTCTTTAACAAACACACATATTTTCTGTTAAACAACTTAATCGTTTCCATAAAATAGATAAATTCTGTTACCAAAATCTTTAACATATTTAGTTTGTTGAATATATGGTATAATTGGGGGAATAATTTGTTTATATTTGGGAGATAAAAGGGGTGTGGCCAGAATCAAGGAGTTTCGATGACAAAGGAATGGGACCAATTCCAGAATCTTGGAAAGGAATCTGCCAAACCGGTGTTGCCTTCAACTCTTCCCATTGTAATCGGTAACAAACAAATATCTTCACTAATTTACTAAAGGTTATCAATTTAACTATATCTTATATACGTATATATGAAATGCCCTTATCATGAGCTCAGCTCACTCCAGCTATATATCTAATTATCTATAGTTTTTTTTTTCTTTCAACATTAACATTTTCACCAAATACATCAAAAAGTGACTTTTGTCATGATATCACTACATTTTGTTCAAATTAACGTAAATTTTATGATTGAAATTAGTATATGCACACTAGTACTAGTACATACATATTATCATGATAATTGAACTTATATCTCATCTTTTCCACAAGACTTTTTTCATAAATATCAAAGAGAACAAAATTTATATGGGTACTAGTTTGATACTGCAAAATAATTTATTACGTTAATTACCTTTAGACTACGGGATATATTAGAAAGGGCTAATAACTTAATATTAATGCTTATCATCTTTATTTTATCGTCATTAATCACAAGAAAATTATCGGAGCAAGGTACTATGCAAGAGGGTACGAGAGATATTACGGACCGTTCAATGCCGAAGCTAACAAAGACTTCTTGTCTCCACGAGACGCTGATGGACATGGTTCCCACACAGCTTCAACCGCCGTTGGTCGCCGAGTAGACGGTGTTTCTGCACTAGGCGGTATTGCTATGGGTACGGCTTCAGGCGGCGCTTCACTAGCTCGTCTCGCCGTTTACAAAGCTTGTTGGGCGGTTCCAAACAAGGAAAAATACGCCACAAACACTTGTTTTGATGAAGATATGTTGGCTGCGTTTGACGATGCCATTGCTGATGGTGTCAATGTTATCAGTATTTCTATTGGAACTGTTGAACCTCACACGTATTTGGAGGATGGAATCGCGATCGGAGCGTTGCATGCAGTTAAAAGAGATATTGTGGTTGCGGCTAGCGCTGGAAATGATGGACCTGCGCGGGAAACTCTGTCGAATCCAGCTCCGTGGATTATTACCGTCGGAGCTAGTAGTCTTGATCGGTTTTTCGTCGGCCGTCTTGAACTTGGTGATGGCTATGTATTCGAGGTAATAAACCTAACATTAAAACGTTACACCTTATTAAACCATATACATTACAAGGAAAATTATGGTTCAAATCTAAAAACAATCTGACGAAGACATGTAGTTTCAAATGTTAACCATAGTCTCTTTCCCGGCTAAATTTAATTATTACTAAGAAAATTTGTGAGTTATGACTATTTTAAATTTGGTACGTAAATAGGGTACGATGTTATATATGCTTTTTGAGTTATGGTTTCGCTTGAGAGCTTTGAGGTAAGTTTTACGCTCGGATATAGATTTAGACTATTAATCATTCAATAGATTTAGTTTTAATACAAACTTATTTCTAAATATTGTGTATCATGTATATAATGAATTTAATAGAAAGTTTCATATTTTCTAGTCGGACTCATTAACAACATTAAAGATGGACAATTATGCTCCTCTAGTCTACGCTCCTGACGTGGTTGTTCCAGGCGTTTCAAGGAACGACGCAATGTAAGTTTTTTACCTTCGATATCAAAAGATGAATGGATGTTAATATTAAATAAAAAAAGGTTTTTACTTTTGTTACAAAGTTTTTTATTTTATTTGGCCTAATTAATTGTTTGTGTATGGTGAAGGCTATGTTTACCGAATGCACTTTCACCTGATCATGTGAGAGGTAAAGTGGTATTATGTTTAAGAGGTTACGGTTCAGGTTCAACAATTGGTAAAGGTCTTGAGGTAAAGCGAGCCGGAGGAGTTGGTATGATATTAGCAAATTCTCGGGATAACGATGCATTCGACGTTGAGTCTCATTTCGTACCAACTGCTTTGGTTTTCTCATCAACGGTCGATAGAATTCTCGATTACATCTACAATACTTATGAACCGGTTGCTTTCATCAAACCGGCAGAAACAGTACTTTACCGAAACCAACCGGAAGATTCGGTTTACCCATACAAACCGGCTCCATTTATGACTAGTTTTCTAGTAGAGCCCCAAATTGGGTAGATGCTAACATTTTAAAGGTAAACTCTTTTGTTCCTCTGACTTTAATCTTTTTAAATTTTAACTCAACACATAACCTTTTGGTGGATTTTCGACAGCCGGATATTATCGCGCCAGGACTGAATATATTAGCCGCATGGAGCGGGGCGGATTCGGCAAGCAAAGATTCGATAGACCGACGAGTTTTAGATTATAATCTCGACTCAGGAACTTCTATGTCTTGCCCTCATGTTGCTGGTGCAATTGCCCTTCTCAAAAGCATGCATCCCACATGGAGTAGTGCTGCTATAAGATCTGCCCTCATGACCACTGGTAACAAAAACTTTCGGTTATTGAGTTGGTTTAAAATAACTAAACCAATGGTCATCAGATTTTTTTATTTCGGTCTCGCACAGATTATCACTAAACCAATGAACCTTTGTTTTTTTGTAGCTTCGATGACCAACGAGGACAATGAACCAATCCAAGACTATGATGGTTCACCCGCAAACCCATTTGCACTTGGGTCAAGACATTTTAGACCAACGAAAGCTGCATCTCCCGGTTTAGTCTACGATGCATCATACCAATCTTACCTTCTCTACTGTTGTTCAGTTGGTTTAACCAATCTTGACCCGACATTCAAATGTCCAAGTAGAATCCCTCCCGGTTATAACCTAAATTACCCGTCAATCTCAATTCCATATCTCAGTGGGACAGTGACCGTTACAAGGACGGTTACATGTGTTGGACGAACGGGTAATTCAACAAGCGTATATGTCTTTAATGCTCAACCGCCAAACGGTGTCTTGGTTAAGGCTGAACCAAATGTTTTGGTCTTTGATAAGATTGGTCAGAAGAAGCGGTTTAACATCATTTTTACTACACAGAGATATGAGTTTACAGGTGAGGCTCGGAGGGATCGATATCGGTTTGGATGGTTTAGCTGGACCGATGGACATCATGTTGTGAGGAGTTCAATTGCTGTTTCTTTAGTATGATTATTCTTTTGTTTGCTTATTCAGAATGTTTTTCGTCGTTTTTATTCTTTTATTTTGGTGGTTTTAGTATTTTCGAATTTTAATAGGGTGGATATCATTCGTTTCAAAAAATGCCTAGGGTGTTATAATACAATGTACATTTTATTGCTTGAAACACTAAACCTGCCAAAAATGATCCATATGGTTCTACAACATTCGAAGAAACTTCTTCAATCTTCAACATGACGTGTTACTACTTCCCAAATTTGCCTCGTAATTTGTCTGTTTCATGAGATAAAAGAATATGCCGTTAACGACGCCACGTTAACGCACAAGAAAGGGACTCTCTCGAGTCTTGTGTTGTGTTGTGTTGGACAAAACCAAAACCGTGGCACGAAAGAGCCCTAAGCTTGTAATATGACACGTGTGCGGATATGAGTGGATAGAATTTGGATTTAAGCGTGTAACCGCGTACACGCGTGACGTTGAGAATGAAAACGCGTAAATGCGTTTCCTCCTGACGCGCCGCTCTGTTTGCGTTTTGTGGCTTTACCGACTCAGCTTATTTCTTAATCATTGTGATTTACTGGTTTTCTTGATGTTGGAGATACTCAATTAATCAGATGATCAGATCTTCTTTAATAATTAAGATTCTCAGTTCGTAAAATAATAGGTCATGTTTCAGTCATTCTACTAAAACAAAATTCGTTCATAAATAACCTAATATATATGAATCAAACAATATGTGTAAAATGTTAATCAATGTGTGATGATTTATTTATGGTAAAAAAGTGTAAACTTAGGATAGTTTTTCCTTTTTAAATACAATGGAAATCATTAATACTAACTAATGAATAAAATCAAAAAAATAAAATAAAAAATCAAAATAATTAATAGACACGGTAACGAAAATTTGAGTGATGATGAAGAAACATATGAAGCTACCACGTATTTCACCCCAAAGATATCCTAATGACATCATCATATGCAAATACTAGCTCGATTTGTTTATACGTACACGTATACTTTCAAACACATCTACACATACATACAGTCACATTTATATACGTAGATCTTACGTGTATATAAGACATTAGATTCTCTATTGCCACATATGTGTCTCAATCGGTCTATAAATTTCACTTTTCTTCATTGTTATCTTTTCTTCTCCATCCTCATTGATCATATCATCTCTCTTTTAACTTCAACTAGTATTCTCGAAAAAATATACATTTCTTGATATTACAATAATGTCAGAAGAATTTCAAGAATCCGACATTATATTTTCCGACCAATCCAAAATATCAACTTCTAGCCGATATACTAAACTCTATAACTCAAGAAACGACGAGAAGAAGGGTACAAGACGGCATGAGACGGCGGAGAAAACATCTCCGGTGAGAATTCCGACGAATAATTTCCGATGTTTGGAATGGGACACGACGGAGGAGGAGGATGATAAGACTCCTCCACATGTAATAATCGAACGACGAATGAAAGAGCAAATTGCGTTTTCCGCTTGTACTTTAAAAGGAAGAGACTTGAGCCGTCACCGGAACTCCGTTCTTAGGATGACCGGTTTTTTAGAAGCTTAATTTATTTAACCGGCCGGTTCAGTTTGTTTTATTTCAGTAATTGACCGGTTCTGTTGGAAGTTTTTATTTATTTTATCAACTGTTTGGGAGTTTTCTTTCGCCGGGCCTTCCTTTTACTCGGGTTCTCTATTAGGTTCTATTTTGGTTGCATCTGTTTCCTTTTCTAACTTATCCTTTGTTTAAAGATGTTGCAACGATAATGTACAAGCGACAAACTCCTATGTTTCTTTCATTACTGTCGACGACATAAATATGTGTTGTAATTTCTTCCATACCAGTAAAAATGTTTGATTCATATCACTTTGACAATGCATATGTTTATATCGTGAATTGATTGGTAGATTGTTTCGAATATACAAAATTATAATCTGTGTTTGTTAGAATTTTCTATTACTAGTTGTAGAAAATATTGTAATGTAGTCATAGCAAAATATTGTGACATATTTTTCGTTAATTCTATTATCATATTATCGATAGTCATATCATAGCAATGAAGGTTGAATAGTAGTCAGCATTTGGCAGTAGCTATGAATTGGTCTTTCTAAAGGAAAAAAAATAAGAAAAGAATGTATTGTATACGTTATGAAATAGACTAAATTAAATAATAATTATTATTGGTTTATTCTATATGATAAGTCAAAATTAATTAATTCTTTCTTAATGTAAAGGTCGACACATTTGTTCCGGCAAGTTGAATCTATATATGTATGTTGAACATTAAAGATTTGCGTATTTTTATAAATTCACCTTCATTATTCAAAAGGCCAAAAAAATAAGGGACAATAATGTAGAATCAAAATTTTATAAGAAAAAGAGTGAATCATCGTACAGACAAGACGACTCATGGCCATGTGGTTTCTGCCATTTTGATCACAAAAATTACTTTCGGGATTCTTATAATTATAAGTTCTGTTGAATAAATAAATCTAGAGATAGTACAGTTATTTTTTAATTGACAATTATATTTGAATTCATTCAAAAATTCGACTCTGTATTGATTTTTTTTTTATAATCGTTAGTAATTTGATTTATTTATATGAATTCCTAAATGTGTACAATAATTTGAATTTCATTTTCATACTCTGAAATATTAGTTATAAAAAAATTAGAAAAGTTTTAATAATGAAGAGATATGGAATGGCAGAATTTTTGTCCACATTTGCTTCTTAAACTGATGACCCTCAATGCACAAAACCAAAAGTATAATACATTTTCACTTTTAGTCTTTTAGATCAATGAAATCAACAATCTTCCTACCATAACATGAAATTTAGAATTATGTCTAGCTGTTATGGTTTAGAGCACAAATTTAGTAGTACAATACATCATCAACGACACACGCATATATACTCTCACTTCTTAGAATTCACATCTCCACAGTGGTTAACACTCTCGAAGTCACACCGGAATCATAAACGCCATCTAAAAACGTAAATCTTTTGAACCTAAAGCAATATAGCTTCCATGAGCAGGCATAGGAGGAAGAGAAGCGATAAGGATAAAGCCATTGCGTCGGAGAAAGAATATACCAACGGTAGTGACGTGTTTCAGGGTTATGAGGAGTGCATAGAGACAATGTTCTGTGCAACGTAACAATGATCGGAAACGCCTTGAAAGGAGTGAGATTGTTGGGAATTGAATCTTGGTATACGCGCTATGAGTCCAAGATGAAATCATCGGGAAGTGACGTAATCGGAGACCAGTGCCAGAAGCCGCGAGAATCCCCAAATTTTAGGCTCAAATCAACTATTCAGAGTGAGTGAGTCCACGTTTAGATCCTATCAGATGACTTTTTCTATAAACTGATTGACTTGTTATGGTTATGTGAATAATGAATGATTGTCAAGGACATGTTTTAAGAAAAAATGTATGAAAATAGTCTAAATGTAGAACTGAAATTTCGGACATCTTGAAATGGAAGTCAAAAGATTAAAAAGCAATTGTAATTTCTTCTACGACTGAAATAAAAAACTTGAATCTAATCCCAGAGAAGATGGTGTTTTACATTCAGTAGCTTCAAAAGGAGGAAGAAGGTTTTCTTTTCTCTTATGCTGCAACAAGATCTGGTGTCTCGGCTTCAACAGATAGTAAAGTGGTGTGAACTTTGTCAACCCAACTGTCTAATTGATCCCTCAAAGCCTTGATCTGTGGAATCCCTAGTACTCTCGGTTGCGCCCATGAGACATAAATTGTTCCGTTCACTTGGTCTATGATGCCCTCGATCAAATGCACCTGTATCATTCATTTTCCACTTTAGATTCTACAGAAGCATACACAATCATTCTATGTCTAAGTCAGGAACAAAACCAGTCAAGATCATTTGAGTTCTATAACAAAATTACGCAATAAGACGACAACTGCAAATACATAAACCTAGAGATACAATGCGTATGGTGATGTTTACTATGTTGTTCTTAATCAGATGACAGGTAGTTCAGTATCATTATGTTGGTCACTCAGACAAACTCTTTCCTTGGTCACCACAACAGATTTTAACCCGGAAGCTGCAGAGTTTTTTGGGTACTAAAAGAACACAAGAGAGAAAAATGCAAGGAGATACTAATACTTACAGAAAGGCTCTTCATGAGAAGGTGCTCAACATCTTCAATGGAAAGTTTAGTACGCTCAGCGATGATGCTCAAAGGAATGGTTCTATCTTCAGCGGGTCGGCTGATGTAGAGTTTAAAATCAAATGTATTAGCACATGATTTTATTTCTTTGATTGAAACGGCGTGAGGTACAATTGCCTAGAGAAAAGTTTACCTGAAGATGATCTCGATAAGGCAGAGAATGTTGATCTTTTCCAAAAGCTTCTTCTCGTTCTCAACAAGTGCTGGTTGAGCAATCAAGGATGCGTTGTGCACACGGCATAGTTCTTGATACTGAACTAAATCACCATGGTTGAATGCCTGTAGAATGTGGTAGAGCCATTCCACATTTGTTCCAAGGAGACTTTTCAACTGTCATCAGAGAAATGCTACATGTAAGAGAACCATCTACAATTCTAAGCAAAACTATAACATGAGAGTTAGAAGCCGTCTCAACTCACAAACAGTATCTATCGTAAATCCAAGCAATTAAAGATCAACAAGAAGCCTTTTATCTACACAAGAAAATATAACAGTAGTTTATGTCGAGGATGAAGGAAAACTTACAATGGGATGGGCTAACAGTTCCCCAAAGTTATAGATGTTCTCCCCAAGTAGAGCTGATAGTGACAAATCGAAAGCCAAATCCTGAAAGACACAGATATGATCTGACATTAGCAAAATTTGATCGGTGACTCTAGGGAAGCTAACTAGTACGCAACTTTTTTCTTCAGTTTCCTCTAAATTTCATCAAATTTCTGAATACTCTTATCCACTATCGCTAACAGGAAACTTAACATAAGAACAAAATATAAGAACAAGGTACATAATATTACAGGGGCATACCAGCTTAAACGATTCTGAAAGGTCCTCCACAGACGTGTATGCAAGATAAAGCAGAGCACTTTTGTAGAAATCAGAAAATTCTTGACGGCACTTATGGTACTGAGAAGACACCCAATAGAAGTTGGCATAGACTGATGGATCAATGTCAGTCATACTATCAAGAGAGCTCTTTCCATCGTCCAAGATTTTTTTGCACTCCTTCTGATCACCTTGCTCAAGCTTGAATAAAGCTTTTTGTGTTTCAATATAAATGATTGGTTCAGTAATCCTAGGCTCTTTAGTAGCTCTAAGTTTCTCAATCACGCTTTCAAGATAGCTAACTGCAGCTTCTTTCTCAGAGTACTGTCGAGAGACCACCACAGCAAAATGCGCAAGCTTCAGAAGATTGATCTTCGTCTCAAAGTCAGTGATGAAATTGTGATAGAACTGAATCAAAGCATCACCAGCCTGAAATGAAAAAAAATTATATTATAACAATGACACAGGTTAAGATCAGACACAAAAACTTGGAAGCAATCAAAATTGATCTATAAACCCTAAAACCTAACTTTCTTCGAAGAACTTAATCCGAGAAAACCCTATCATCTTCCAAACGGATCTCTAACTCGTGTTATTCGGAAGTAAAAACACAGATTCTACGATATTTGTCGAGATCTATGAACCCTAAAATCCACAAGGACCACTACTAAACCTAGATAGATATTGAAACCAATTAGTATTACGGAGGAGAAGCAAAAGTACCTGAAAGACAGCGAGAGCGATGAACTGTTCGAGCTTAAGGGTGAGTTGATGCCAGAGCTTTTTCTGATACAGATCTGCAAGGGAATTGTACCATTCGCCGAGCTCTGGATGCGTATTTTTCAGAGATTCCAAGTATTGTAGAGCAGCCATGGCGAAAGACGAAGACGAATGAAGAAACGAGTTTGCGAATTCTCTCGATCTTATGTAACTCAGCTCAGCTCTGCGTTTAAAGAATCCTAAAAAACCCTTTTCTCAGTGTTTTCACGCCCGACCCGAACCGTCCGGTCCGACCGGTTAACCCGTAACCCGAACACTTTTCCGGTTTGGGTTTAGTGCTAAAACCCAACAAGTTCAAAACCGAAAAAACCCACAAAAACTCGCAATTAACCCGTGACCCGGTGAACC
>Ga0041059_1001420_pt1 | contig 19035 bp, 3 predicted proteins | sample AraColnosormetaG_FD_56232 | JGI IMG/M metagenome (GOLD analysis project Ga0041059, IMG submission 56232) | Arabidopsis roots microbial communities from North Carolina, USA - Col MF nosort | ecosystem: Host-associated > Plants > Roots > Unclassified | place: USA: North Carolina | collected 2013-09-02
GTTATATTATACCTTATGCTACAAGTGCCAAGGATGTCGATTTTTTTTTTTTTTTTAATGACTATGCAACAAAAAAACCAAAAATAAATCGAACAATGTAAAAGTTACGACCAATGGTATACACTACTTAAGATGACTGATGTAATAGTTAGTCCATCTAGGAATATATGCCATTTGTGACACATCATATGTATTGATTTTGATTCTTTCTTATCGAACCCCCCTCGGTGTCAACACGCTAGAATCATCCCTTTTTCTCTTAAAACTTCTTACTTTCTTGTATCTATTGATTTGTCTAAGCTTAATATGGATAAAATCCCAAATGCTATCATATCCACCATGTTTTGATTTTGCTTAGATTGCATATAAATCAGATCCACATTATTTTATTTTACTTAGATTTTCATCAAAAATAACTATATTAACTAAGAGCATTCTTGATGGGGATCTCTAAGCCTAGGTCTCATAAATAAAACTAAAGTGTAAGTATAGATAAATAATATTTTTTAATTATGGATCTCTTAAATTTGATGAAATCTAGACCAATTGTCTCTTAGGTAAGAGACAAATTTAAAAGACTCATCTATTATTTAAATTATATAAATTTTTATTATTTGTTAAGATTATTTGCTAAGAGCCCACCATTGTAGATGCTCTAACATACTATTTCTCTTTAATTTGCCAACTTATTAATGAATCCAACATTTATATCTCCTCACTAATTCGAAAAAGTGTTTTTAATCAAATGGTTATTGGTCCAGTTTTGCAGCATTTTCCATCAAAATTCAACTCTATCAAATCACCTTACCCAGCATAATAAGGATTGTGGTATTGTTATTGATCCAAATGATATCATAAAGAATAGTCTCCTTAACTAATTAAAATATACATCACAAACTATAAAAAAAAACTTACAAGAATCAAATCCTTTGTACGCGGGCCATGTTCATGGGTTAAGGATTCTACTTGGTTTGTCATCTCAATATTGTCAATTTAGTATATAAAATGGAAGGTTGCTTCTCTTCCAAGAAACATATAGAATTGTTGACACAGGAAACATCAAATATAAAAAAGAGCAGAACAACTGAGTGAAGAAAACACACACACAGCGTCCTCTCGCCGCAACCCAATTTGCTTTAGTTACAAACATTCCTTCCTCCTAAAAGCAACCTTTCTTGGTTACATTACGATCTAATACTTTGGTTTTGAAAAAAAGTGATTTAAAAGAATTCCTTTTCCAATTGATTTGACTATCGACGACACATAGTGTAGTTATCGAGTTCTTACAGCCAATTATAAAAATGAAATTAGATCCAAAATAGCCATATGAACCATTTGACCAAATAGGAAGAGGAAAATACCGTCATTAATTTTTTTTTTTTTTCAACCACTCGTGTTTCCGTTTTCTTTTTCCTGTTCTTTTTGAACTTATACAAAGTAAAATTTCTACTCATATGACTTAGAAAACCAAACTACCATAAAAATGAGAATTAGGTAAGTAAAAATTACTCCATCTGTTCCTTTTTGTTTGATCTTTTAGAAAAAAACACAAATATTAAGAAAATATATTAAATATTACTTTTAAATATATTGTTTTTTGTGTTTTACAATTTTCAATAACTATAAACCAATGATATTCACTAATTTGTATTGAAGTTTACAATTTATCAATTATAACTAATAACTATTGTATTGAAAATCTAAAAAATTAATTTTTTTAAAATAATTTTTTTTTCTAAACAATTAAACAAAAAGGAACAGAGGCAGTATTAGAAACCCTCTAACCCAACAAAAAATGTAATGTATAATGTGTTCATAAACAGCACCAACTACCCATTATAATTATTTCATGAACACAATTGTGGCAGAATAATAATGATATGTCAAACTGATTAATGCTTAATCTTTCCGATTTCAGCCTGTAAATATTGAAGTAGCCGACAACAAGAATTGAAAATCGCACAAATTAGGATAACGTAGAAAAATCATGTTCGAAATGGTAAAAGTTATGTAAACTTAATTTGAACCGAGTTATGTAGAGGAAGAAGAATGAACGTAGACATGCCTAAGTGAATCTTGGTATGATGGCTTTTGAATTATTGAAGAAAAGAAGAATAAAAGTGTTAGAAAGAATAAATTGGCATTATAATAAGGAATAAATTCTAAGTGAATTTAGTATTATATAGTTTTTTTGTAACACTTTAATACTGTCCGCGTTATGGCCGCCCCATATGGCCCTTAAGACATTAACTAGAAGAGAACATACCCGGGGGAGTTTCATCTATTTTTTTTGGATACTAGGCTATATGTTTTTTTGTTTTTTTTTTCCTTTGCGAAAAGCCTCTTTATTTTTACTTTGGTGTTAACCAAATTCCATTTGTATATCATCTTTGGTTAACAATTGTGTTTTCTTGTTGCTAAATAACTTTTAACATTTCTATAAAAAGAAAAGAAAATTAAAGTGTTAAAGTATTGCCTTACGCCAATGTACAATGCCGATGTAATTATAGAAAAATGACAAACTGTGTTTATATAGAAAAATAAGAGAGGAAACTTATTATTTACGATATTTTCACTCATGCTATTTTTTTTTTCAAAGAAACCAATTTTTTTCTTCTCACCAGATAATAGCTCTCGAAAAAGAGATAGTATTTAGAACACTACTAATCTTTTTTCTATTTGTTTTCACTAGAAAAATGATTGCTTAGTAACAGTCTAAAACTGTGTATGGTAACTTTTTTAATGTCAAATTTGTTGGTCCATAAGAAAAAAATTATTTCCAAAATTTAGGAGAAATGAAGGCGCTATTATACAAAAAATACAAGCAACGCATAGTAGATAAGGTGGTGAAGCTTATCAAATTTGGTTTAATTTTGATTCTTTTCACTTAATTATGTTCTCATTATATGGAAAGATGGTGATGAAATATATGTGTGAAACTCTAAAATCGGTGAATTTTTCTTGTTGCTCAATTTAATCTACAAGAGGTTATATGTAGACTAAATTAAAATTTCAAAATATATGGTTTATTACTTTTTAGATAAGAAATGTCTTAATTTTATAGTTTGAGTTGTACTACATTGTTTTTTTAACATCTATAAAAGAATGAACATATGTTTTAATATGATTGGTAAGTTGTTTTGACATTTTCCCATATCCACATATAACTTTATTAAAAGTGATATAGTGTACACTTTGAATTCATTATAAGATATAATAGAAACTAAACGGATAATATGAGAGATTTCGAAATCCAACAAGGAGCTAAGTGTGAAGGAACACGAATGAAGGACAGAATTGGAACAAATGGTTATTGGGGGGCAACAGAAGAGAATAATACCCTTCATCATCCTCTTCTCTTTTATACCTACAATAATGCAATCGAGAATCACTTTAAGCCCTCAAGGACGCTCTCGTTATTTCCCTCCTAATGATCCTTGACGACTTTTTTCTCCTTCACATGAAACAGTTTCAACTTTACGTTAATCGATATCGAACGTCTATTTCCCCGTAATGTTTGAACGTTGATATTAAAACTATTTTTGTAAAACCGTGCATCTTAAGACAAAACATGGTGTCCAAACCAAAAATATGTCTTACCTGATCCAAATAAATTATTTTCACCCTCAGAAAATTATAATGCACACCATCCAAATTAATGATCATGTCTTGAAGTCTTCTAGCACCAAGGCTATTTCGTCGGAATTCATTTCTTTGGTTTTAATTTCTTTTACTATATCCTCATGTTGCAAAGAAAGTTGATGGAATCAGAATCTATCTACATATACATTCTGATCATTAATGCCTATAAAATGACATGTTTCTCAAACAACCAAGTTCACCAATTCCTTTCGCTTACCAGTCTCTTGTCTTCTCAGGTTCGATCATTTTTTTCCTTCAATTTTAGCTCCTTCTTCATCATAAGGCTTTTCCACAACTAAATCATTACTAGATCTTGAGTAAGTTGGCTGAGTGCTACTAGTTAACTTTTCAGGTTGTTAGAGATACATAGATAGAAATATGAGCTGGACCGGAGGAGATTGGCTATGTGGTGCGTGTCAGCACGCAAACTTCAAGAAAAGAGAATCATGTCAAAAATGCGGATACCCCAAATTTGGAGGGGTTGATGTGTCAACGTACTTGTACAACAGGACCGAAGTTATGGCTGGTGATTGGTATTGTGGTGCATTGAATTGTGGGAGCCACAATTACGCGAGCCGAACAAGTTGTTACCGATGTGGAATGATCAAAGTCGAGTATACGGAACAGTACTATGGAGCTCAAATGGTTGCTTACGGGAATGATGGCGCAGCTTGTCCTCCCGGATGGAAAACTGGCGATTGGGTTTGTCCTAGGGTGGGATGTGGGGTTCATAACTACGCAAGCAGGGCAGAATGCTTCAAATGCAAGACAACAAGAGATTATGGTGCGTAAATATATATATCCTCTCTTTCTTCTTTTAAAATGTTATTCTATTGATTTCGAACTTTTGAATTGATATATTTTCCTCTTTTTGATCTCTAGGTGGCGTCTAAATGGACGAGAAAGAGCTAATGAAGAATCTCTTGTTTTAATTATACCTTTCAACAAGTGTTTCTACTTTCTAACATGCATGACGCTTTCTTACGTTGACTTGAAATCAATTGAAAGTTTAGACTCGTGCAAATTAACGTAAGTACAAATAGTTGCAAACAAAATTTTGAAACAATTAAGGCATCAATGAGACCTTATTGCAAAAACAATCGAGATACATAGATTATTGACGATATTTTATTTTTTAGTACAAATATACGATCTTTAGAGGAAGAATTCACTAGAAATTTAAAGCAAATACAAGGTATTTGCAAATACGAAAGTTAAATTCTACTCTTTCGATATACCATTTTGCAGAAGCAATTTTAAAGTACGCTGTAAAAAATAAAGTAAGTTTTGTATTTGATCTAACACTTGTAGCTCCAGCACTAACAACTATTGTGCTTCTACAGTCACAATATTAAAAAGTATGGGCGTAACTTACATCCGAAATATAGTTCGAAAATAGAAATTTGTCACACATTTACAAGGAGCACATTGCTCAAATATAATAAAGAGGAAGGGACATTCTCCAAAGAATTTCATGAAACCATTCTCAGATGTTTTCAAGATAACACGTGTCTTTTTTATTTTATTTTATAACATGGCATACCTACACTAGATAAAAACGAAGTTAGATGGCGTTTCTAGTCTCCTGAGGCTGGTATACATATTCCCAACTACTGCAAGATGCACTATCTATTCTTCTCTCTCTCTCTCCCTCTTTCAAATTATGAATTAAGAAATCTAAAAGAAATAAAAAAGAGAATTGAAGATAGTGTTGTAACCTGCTTAGACCATCTCCAATAGTATTTCATTTTTCACTTTTTCCTTCATTTTGAAATAAAAAATGAAAAAATCTTCTCCAATAGTACTTCATTTTTATCTTCAAAATGAAGATTTGAATAGTGTATCTTCATATTTGAAGGTATACTATTCACAATTTTGAAGATGTGAACTTTTCTATTTACAAAATAATCCTTAAAATTCTAACAAAATTTTATTTTGCACCAAACAAATTATTTATTTTTATTTTAATCCAATCAAACTAAAATGCAAAAATAAATTATTTATTTTTATCTTCCTTTTCCTTATAGATTATTTGTGGGAGAATTATATGTCTACAATTGTATCATAAATATATATTTTAATTAATGTTATGTAATGTGATTTTCTTTATAATAATGTATTTTACATAACATTAATTAAAAAGATATATTTATGATACAATTGTAAAAGAAGTGGGTTAAAGTTATAAAAGAAATGGATTAACTAATGTATAATTGTATTTGCTTATTATTATAAAAGAAATTGGTTAAAATTCATAAGTTTACAAAGTAAAGGGTATTATTCATAATTAATAATAAAATAGAGATAGAATATATTTAAGAATATTCCTTTTGAAGTAGAAAATGAAAGAAACCATTGGAAAAGTCTTGTTTCATTTTTGTCTTCAAATTTGAAGAAATTCTAATTTTGAAGAAAAATTTGAAGCTAACCATTGAAGATGCCCTTAAAGAGAGACGATCGCCTTTAACCACCACTACCTGGCCCAAACCAAGGTCACTGTAGGTTCATCGAATCAAGCTATTTTTACAAAACTTTTAAGTTTCAGTCTATACTATGTTCAAGAATTATTATTCTTACATTTTTTTGTTACCATATATAGCTACGTACATATCAAAAATTGTACTGTACATAGAGCATCAGCAACATATGAAATATTTCACTTATTGACGGATCAATCCACGAATGACATCGGTCATATAAATATCAAACCTAATATATATGATCCATTATATGATTTACATGTTCTGTTGATTAGAATTTAGAACCTATGGACTTTTGAGTTTTTTTTTCTCTCTTCGACTTCATTAAAGAAAAGAAATTCATATGTACAGATAGATTTAATATAATAATAGTGTGTGTAATCCTATAAAATGTAATTTAAGTAAAAACCAACAAAATTGAATATATCAAAATTAAAAAAATATTGAAAATTGAGGGCTATTACGTACCATCAGACTAACATAATTGACATGTATCAGAAACTAGTTTTCAATTAGAAGATTATTTTTGTATAATCGAATTACAAAAATTTCAGTTTTCTTAAAATGCATGCGAGATTTGAATTTTTTTATATATAAATAATAAGTTGATAGCCCTTAATTTTAAATAAGTTTTAGAATACTATAGGACAAGTTTTAGAACTTTGTACTTTTTGCAAAAAAAAATCCAATTCAATAAGGAGATTTCTCCAAAAGAAACAAATCTAACTAATTTACTAAATCCAAGATGCTTCTAAAATGTTTTTTATATAGTCATGCAATTACATTTCATTATTTTCTATTTAGCTTTTCTTTGTCATCTCGTATTATAGGGGACTTTCTTGAGTTATTCATTGTAATTTCTCATAAATAAATACTAAATAGGGATTTGACCATCTTTGGGTCATCGGATTATTCTGATACTAAGGTAAAGCTGGCATAGGATTTTATTGTTCAAACATTTATAACTTTTGAGTAAACAAAGGATAGTGGTGGTGTCAGCTTGGCGGAGCATGCCTGACATGTGCATCTCATCAATTCTCCTTTATGTTTATATCCACACTTGGATCTATATTGTTTATCTTCACGCATGGTTTTAACTTTACTACAATAATTTTTAAAAAAATATGTACAAAAATAAATAAATAAAAAGACAAAAGTGAAAAAGAGATGTATGTGAAGAATATGGATAAATAGTGAAGACAAGACAGTTATTGTCTTGCCCTTGAGACGTATCTAATGGCTAATTCTAGTATCTTTTACAAAGATAATGAGTCCGATTATGAGAGCTCCACCGTCGGACCAGACTCGAGCCGCCGTACGAGTTGGCTGAGCAGCTCTTTCACGGCTAGCCCTAGTTGTAGCTCCATATCTCATCTAAGTAACCATGGTCTCAACAGCTATAACCAATCAAAGCCTCACAAAGCCAACCAAGTCGCATGGGAAGCTATGGCCAGGCTCCGTCGGTGCTGCGGCCGTGCGGTAGGGTTAGAACATTTTCGGCTTTTAAAGAGGTTGGGAAGTGGTGACATCGGAAGTGTGTACCTCTGCCAAATACGTGGAAGTCCCGAGACGGCGTTTTATGCTATGAAAGTTGTGGATAAGGAAGCTGTTGCGGTGAAGAAAAAGCTTGGAAGGGCAGAGATGGAGAAGAAGATTTTAGGGATGCTTGATCATCCTTTTTGCCCTACATTGTACGCAGCTTTTGAGGCTTCTCATTACTCTTTTCTCGTCATGGAGTATTGTCCCGGCGGTGATCTCTACGCCGTCCGCCTCCGCCAACCGTCTAAACGTTTCACTATCTCCTCCACAAGGTCCCCTTTCCCACAACACTCTCTTTTCCTTCTTTTAACCATGCATGATTAATCAATCTCATTGTTAATAAAGATTTAATTGTGTTTTCGCTTCTGTATTTAATTAGTGGGTTGTTTTGAATGTGTACCACGGCTTTTTTTTAATATTGTTCTATATTTCTATTAATCTTTATTTTTTGGTTTAATTAACTTATACTAAACTTATTTACTAGTTGTATGTGTTTTCTGTATTTGTTAAAATATTTAATGAAAAAATGAAAAATATTTTTAATTATAGAAGATGTGAAATTTTATCATTTTTTCCACCTTAGTTTTTGGTTGAACAATTTACATTTAATATTTGCTTTCTTATCCACTACGATGTTTTAGACGTAGGTTCTGGATTGAAAATTTTCGGGTAACAAAATAAACCAATCTTTAATTTTACTAGCAACAAATACTGATACGTATATAGTAATAGGTCTATATAGCAATTTTTTTTGTTTAATAGATTAGCATATCTAGTAACTAATTACCAAATGCTTAATAAACTAAGATACTATGTAGGTTTTACGCAGCAGAAACTCTAGTGGCCTTAGAGTATCTCCACATGATGGGAATTGTGTATAGAGACCTAAAGCCAGAGAACGTGTTGATCAGAGAAGATGGTCATGTAATGCTCTCAGATTTCGATCTCTCCTTCAAATGTGACGTCGTTCCACAATTCCTCAGCGACAACGACCGTGACCGTGGCCATCAAGAAGACGATGACGACATCAGCATTCGCCGTAAATGCTCTACACCTTCTTGCACGACAACTCCATTAAACCCCGTCATCTCCTGCTTCTCTCCCACTTCTAGCAGAAGAAGAAAGAAGAATGTTGTTACCACAACAATACACGAAAACGCAGCTGGTACTAGCGATTCTGTGAAAAGTAACGATGTTTCAAGAACGTTTTCTCGATCACCTTCTTCTTGTTCTCGTGTTTCAAATGGACTTCGAGACATCTCTGGTGGATGTCCATCAATATTTGCCGAACCAATCAATGCTCGCTCTAAGTCATTCGTGGGAACACATGAGTACTTGGCACCCGAAGTAATCTCAGGTATTTTGCTAAAACTTCAAATTATCTACGTGAATAATCAGTGATTTTTTAAGTTAACAAATAGTCAAATACGAAAACTCTTATAAAAATAAATTAATAGAAAATGGGTCGTTAACTAAGACACGAAGAAGAAGATGATAGCTAATTTTCTAACCCATATAAACTATATGAAATTGCCTCATATTGCTAACTAGTTAGTCTTATTGATTTGTCAGGGCAAGGGCATGGGAGTGCAGTAGATTGGTGGACTTACGGGATATTTCTATACGAGATGATATTTGGTAGGACACCGTTTAAAGGCGATAACAACGAGAAGACGTTAGTAAACATTCTGAAAGCACCCTTGACATTCCCAAAGGTTATAGTGAATAGCCCCAAAGAGTACGAAGATATGGTGAATGCTCAAGATCTTATTATAAAATTACTGGTGAAGAACCCTAAGAAGAGGTTAGGGAGTCTCAAAGGCTCTATTGAGATCAAAAGACATGAGTTTTTTGAAGGTGTTAACTGGGCACTAATCAGGTCAATAAAGCCACCTTGGGTTCCTAAAGAAGAGACTAGTCACAAGACTAAAGGTGATAATCGCAGCGTTAATTATTATCTTCCACCAAGGTTTATGATGAGTAGGAAAGAAAGAAATGAGCCTTACCATGTGTCTAATTATTTTGATTATTTTTAACTTTAGGTTACATTTAAACAGATTAACAGTTTTTTTTTCCTAAATGACATTGTATTGTTTACTACTCGTAGCTTTCGACGTTTCATTTGATTTGAGGTCCATGTGATTATTATGGACGTAAGAATGTAAATGATTAGGTGAAAAAATATATCATTTGTGCTCTATCACTATCATGTGATTTATCAATTGGTTCTTCATTTTGGCTTTTCAACACACTTATATATAGTCCATACATATATATACGCTACATTAGAATTATGTTGCAAATATTTTACGTTTATATATAGGTGATTTACCAAGTCAAATTTTCTTTAAGTTAATAATATAAATGCATGCATTGATCATTTGACCTTTATTATTAAATCTCATTTGTGATTGAATTAATAGCAATTGTTATTACCAAAAACGTATTACTACCATCAAAATATTGTATTCAAAATAAGATCAAACTTAAAAAAGAAGAAGTAATTGTTTGAGTTATTACAATGTGATCAGCACATATATTATATCCTTATTAGTTATATAGTTCAATCTATTTTTATTCGAAATGTTAACAAATTTTGTTGATTTACTTAATAATCAATCGTATGTCTTGTATAATACTTAAAACTAGCAACGTGATTCTTTGCAATCTAGCCTCTAACAAAGGTAATAAAAAACCCCACCAAAAAAATAAAAAAAAGTTTGTTTAAAAGTAAAAGCGGCCAAAATTTATACACCGAATCTACGTTACACCGGATTTTCTTTTAAAATACTGACTTAGTTATATATATTTTGATAAATGACAAAGAGTAAAATCTATGTATTTTACATATCTGCACATTTTAAATGAATCATGTGCAAATAAGATGCGCACTGTTGTATATAATGTATTTGATTACGTGTACAATAATGATTTCACTTACTAGAATCACGACCGAAGATTTTGTATGTGGAAACAATTATGATTCTTCCTGAAAACTAATGATGAGACCTTATTTAATTATCTATTTCATACTCCTTTTCGGGAAGAAAAGCTAAAGTGTTTAGCCAAAAAGAACCAATGTAATGATTTATTGAATTAGATGACTTTAATCAATTTTCCTAAGGCCGAAAAAAAGAGAGAAGAAAACTTCGAAGACAAATAAATATAAGATTCTTTTTACTTTAATTGTGAGAGTTGAAAAAGAAAATGTACCTGCATGCGTAGCTAACTAAGCTTTCACCGCTATCCATTCAATTACTTTGTCACATATTAAAGTCAAAGACTCAGAGTGCTTGTTATATATATTGGGATACGAAGAACACTGAAGGTCGAGATGACAAAATCAGTATATAGCAAGATTCTAGAAGAATATTGATAAATATTAATATTAGAGTTTAGGAATAATTATAATAAAACTCTCATAAAAATAATGTCACAATTTACATTCTCTTATAATAACACCTTTATATTTTCTATTATCATCAAATTTATTATCATATCAGAGTCTTGATCCAAATTTTTATGGATTAAGGTTTTGTTATCTTTTTCCGTAAAGAAAAAAAAAAAAGAGACGTGTTCTGTCTTGGTCACGTTTGTTTATGACTAGTAAATTACTCATTTCGTGGAGAAGAATAAATAAACTTAACTACATGAGGATTTCTGGATTCACAAAAAAAAAAGAAGGAAGAAAAAGAAAAAGAAAAAGAAGACGTTCATGTTATCAAATACAAACAATGATATGAGCAAGAGATACTTCGGGCAAGGAAGCTAATTACGATGCACATGATAATGTTATTTGTGAAAAGGGCTTTATGCCATGAAGTTGAGGCTTAGGTTCTTCTATCACTCACTACAAGGAAGATAAAGCCGCGAAGATGACTACTAAAGTGATGAGTCCGATGGGTACGATGTTGATCCCAGGATGACGAACTTTTTACCATGACTATTACATAAGTTTTTTCATAAACAAGAAGTTTGAAGAACAACCAATACTTGTGATTTGAAACCAGTGGAGATACATAACTACAAAAGATATATTTTATGTGGTTTTTTATTAACTACGGATATGGTGGTGACCATTTTGACCCCACCACCGGATATAAACGTCGATTTAAATTTTACGATCGGATATAAATATCGTTGGTTTAACGACTGCGTCGTATGAGATTGTCCAGGGATATTGGGATATAGAGAACCGAAGATCAATCGAGATCGACGGTCGAGATGACATTACTAAAATATGACAAGAAAATATGATTCTAGAAAAATATTGATAAATGTTAATATTGGAATTTAGGAAGTTTATCTCTAAATATATTATTTATTTTTATTTTTATCCTAATTTTTATATAAGAAAATGTAATTGTAACATTATTCTTATGAAAGTTTTATTATAATTAATTTTAAATACTTTTGTGTTTTTTACTTTTATCAAATTTATCAATAAAAAATAAAATTATTTTCATTTTGCAATATGGAGTAGATTACGAATTTCGATTGTATGCTGTGAATCTACTAGATTTGTGCTCAATAGGTAATAACTCTCTCGCTATACAATCTTCACTTTATCTAATATAGCGAGAGAGTTTTTTGAAAGTGACAAAAAATTTAGGATAAAAAGAATATTACGGATTTCTTTGGTGGGTTTTTAAGTGACAAAACATTGATGGTGGAAAGCTGGAGAAAACGGCCAAAATCAACCTAAACTATTTACAAGCGGGTTTTTTATATCCAAATTCTAATGTGTAGTTGTTTTCTATTTGAAGTGATCAAATATTCAAATTTGCAACCTAAAGTTATAAACATTGGACCAAAACTTGATAGTGTTAATCAACCGTTATTTTTTTTATGACTAAACATATATTATTGTGATGATGTGATTTTTTGCTTCAATTTTTTTGGAGCAACTTGTTATGTCAGCCCGTTTAATGCCGCATCATAGCAATAATATATGTTTAGTCATGATATAGATTTTTAAAAAGGTTTTACCGTTAGTCCGTTACATACATTTAGATTTTTTTTAATTTTCAAATTATATTTAGACTCTTTGTGTGGCGAATATTTTGTTTGGATTTATAATTAATAGTAAATTAACAAATTGGTAATTGTGGCAACCGGTTATATTATTAGATTATATCTGACGTTATGCCGTTTAACTTGTAATTTGTAAACTGAGGGTACTTTGCAAAAATAATGTTATTTGGAAGATTGTTTTACAGAAAATCATTTTATTTACATATAAAAATTCCTATCTTTACTTTATTTAACATAATATCAGGCTAATACTCTTATTTTACGAATTTGCAGACACACACAGAGGCACATAGATATGTATATATATTTTTCCTTGGAATTACAAAAAAATGAAGATGTACGAGACATTGAAATAAGAAGTTAGAAATAGATTGGTTTGAGTAAATAACGTGAAGGGAGTTGGGAAACGGAGGGAGGCACATGGCCCGGCATGTCGTGGGAGCATTAGGACAAGATTAAGGAAAGACGAGATCAACATGTAAGGGTGAAAATGAGCAGAGTCCCTACCAAAATTCATCTTCAATCCCTAAATCCAGACATCTTTTGTTCCCATGTGCTTCTTATTTAAAGTTCACTGTCCCAACTCACTTCTGTCTCTCTCTCTCTCTACCCCAAATCCAATCTATTGGGAGAATATAAAAACCAAAAACATTGACGCAACGTCTCGGCCTCTCTATTTGTCTGATTGTGCAATAACTAATTTACTTTTTTTTTTTGTTTTCTTCTTTTTTGCTTTCCTTTTAGTTTTCAATGTTTTGTTCTCGGACCACATCATCTACTATGATCTAACTTGTCGGATAGTGTTTAGTTTGATTATAATGTACTTGTGTTTTACACCCTAAATACTCTACGAGTACATGGAAATTTGAATAAAGTATACATGTTCGAATATACGGAAAAAACTACTTCATATACACTAGTCACTAGATGTATTAGGGTTGAGTTAATCTTATTGTAAAAAGGAATGGTTTTGGATGGGTTCTTATTGTAGATATAAAACGTGAAAACTATTGATAAAAAAATACATAAGCATGACAAATTCTCTGAACTGAACTACTAAGACAAGTTAATAATAAACTAAACAAATAAAAGCATGGAAAATAAGTATTGGATCATAGAACATGAAAAACTTAAGTACTTACATCAACCTATAGACCTAGAGTTAATCAACTTATACTAAGCATTTAAAAGTGTGAAGCTTCCCCTTTGACAAGTAATGAATATAAAGTATTAGTCTCAAGTTCCAGAAGTTCACAATTCGCCCTAACCCACTCGTGTGGTGCTAAAAACAAAGTGCTTATAGAATATTCACTCGATCGAGAATTTTATCAACCACGTGAGTAAAAAAAATTGAACTACCAAAATTAGATTAATTACTCCTAATCTAGCATTGAGCTCATTCTATATGAAGGGTCCATAAAGATTTTATCAGAGGGATCAGATATTAATCATCATTTTATCCTCACCTAACTTACCCAAGATCCAATTTAAAGAAAACTCACAAATAATGTAAAATGACATCACAATGGAACGGAAAAAACACTTTACAGAAATAAGAAAAATAGAAAGGATGAGATCAAAGCTTCTTTAAATGTATTGAGGATTCTAAAGTTCATTCTAAGATAAGCATCCAAAATAAATGAGACAAAAATATGTATATACCCTACATTAAAACTTGTTTCTCCAAGTAGTGAAACTTGTCTATATATTGTTTTCAAAGCTATCCAGGTATACCTATGACAAAAGTGGTCAAATCAAGTTTAAAATTGATAAAAAGCTCGGATCTGTGTGTTATAAGTTGATTCGGCTAGACCGTAAAGTGGTATTGTCTTGTGTTTAAATACTCTATATGAGGTGAGATTCTCTTGCGGTTCATTACATGAGCGTGCATCCAGCAGATGAAAGCACATACCTAGAAGGGGTTAATTCTAGAGTTCTGGAACATGAATGTTTTCTAATACAGAATGTGATCATAATCTGCTTTCTATTGTTTGCCCGACCAAAACATGATCTAAACTCTTTGAACAATTTCTATCAATTTAGCCACCATTTTTAATATTTTCCATTGTTTTCACCAGAGGACTCTATGAAGATAATAGACTCAAAAACAAAGCAAAACATCATGTAAGACTCTTAAGGCTCTCGATAGGAATGCATGAAAACAACAGACTAATGTCTGTGAAATAGTCTAGAAAGTATGCACATCAACTCCTCCAAAGTTAACCCTTAGCATGTCATCAAGCAAAATCAATCAAAGGTTAGGCCAAGAGTAGAGGTTTGAAGGTTCAACTCATAGAAGAAAAGACCAATCAAACTTGCAAATTAAAGGCCAAGATAGAGCATATTATGCAAAATGAGAAAATATTCTAACAAAATTATCCAAACTCATCAAAATATATTTACTCATAATCAAATTCTTAGTGATCCCTTTTCATGCCAAATACACAAACAAGCTTTTTCGCGAGAAGGGGAAGATTGTAAGTACACACAAACAAGATTTGATATTCCTTATTCATTAATGATCAAGTCCACTATTATAAAACTCTAAAGACATGAATTATGATCCTAAATTCTAGTAGTTTGTTCTTTAAGCGAACTCTAGTGGAAAAGAGGACTTGTTATTTTATTCCAAATTTCAAGAAATCTTGTCTATAAGTACACAAAAAGATCTCACTCATCAAATAACGAGGTAAAAAAAGAGGTGAAACCATTTTTTTAAAAAAGAAATTATTATTCAGGTATGCAAAGAGAGGAAAAACAGCGTAAAGAAAACCAAAATGTTTTATTTTAAAATCTATGAGCATGTGTTTCAAAACTCTTAATGAAATGATTATGTTTATGTTCAAGTTTAATAAAATAGAGATTGAGTTACATAAATGCAACTATATACTATTCGACTCAGACCTAATGTAAAATAAAACATGAAAAACAAATGCTTGTTTGGGTCTTTATTTTTACGTATTTTTGTGCAAATGAAGTTTTTTAATGATTTGCAAGTCACAAATATTTATAGTAATAAAAAAAAACACGTATACACTTGATACGTACAGGGACAACCCTGAAATTTCGAAGGACAAAGTTAAAGATAAAAAAACTTTTGAGGTTTTTCTAAAGGCTTAAGCTGCATGCTTGCCGTTGTATGTATGATTTTATCAATTTGTATGCTTTAGAACAAATCAACATAATCCAAAGGATCTAAACGATTAAAACTTCCAATGAGAATTATGAGGAAGAAACTATACCTAACTTCTAGCAGAGACGAGAGGCAATATCCTAGATGAGAGAGAGAGATTCAAGGAGAAGGGAAAAGCTGGGGTTTGTTTAGTGGTGCACTAAAATCTCTGACGAGGTTCGGAGACAGAGGCAACGAAACTCGGAGACAAGCAGTGAGACTTAAAGAAACGTGTATGCATGTATAAAACTAAAATTAAAAACTAACATCGTTTAGAGGGTAAAAAAGAGTTAAAAGCAAACTTTAAATGAGTTAGTCTATTTAGTTTCAGTCCAACGTACATGTTAAATTCACATACTTAAACGGATCAATGTGATTAACCCATCTACTTTTTATAAAATATATAAACTGGTCACGGGCCCGAATTCCTATATAGAACGGTTTAGGCCTGCGGACTCTTAAGATCACCACCCACACTCGAACTTTGGCTTCATTAAGGCCAATTCTTTTTTAATGAAACATACGTAAATGAGTTGGCATGCAAATATTTAGATCATGTATACCTTTTTTTTTTGTTATGTATATCATGTATACTTATCAACACTGTCTATTTTCTATATAATTTTCAAGGGACAGATTGTCCCCAACATTAATTTTCTTCTGTTTATATTAATTCTTTAGTTTCTAAGAAAACATTACAACGAGGGGGTATAGTGTATGTCCCCATTTTCATGACAAAAACGAAAGAAAAATAACTTTTAGAGAAATGTGGATTTGATTGTGAACTATACGTGGAAAATTATTTGCATATGACTATTCGTTTTTCTTACAGCATCAGTGTTTGTTTATTATCTTTACATTATAAATATATAGATATACATATTACATATCGGTTGAAAAAGAATATATATCTGTATACATATATGGTTACATGCATGTATAGACCACATTGTGAAAGTAGTAATAAAAATATATAATTACTTCTTTTGTATTGGCGGGATCAGAGATCTAACTAAAATAAGTTAGAAACATTCTATTATGGAGAAGCCAAAACCCCACATGGGTAGTTGAAATTTATAAGTATTTAATTACGTAATATTTTATTTGTTTATTTTTTCAATGTCTCTTTATCCTCGACTAATAAAATTAAGTTTTTTAATCTCATATGTATCCTGCAATTATGCCTTAAAATCTTGGTTTACAAAACCGTCCATAGTAGCAAATAATATCTATTCTCATCTCACTTCGTATCTCTTTTTATGATCTTGATAGTTTTCTTACTAAGTAATTTTTATAACGTTACAAGACAAAGAATTATTTGGTCTATACAATCACACTTGCATAGAAGTTTCAATAAGATTGCATAAAGAAATCAAAATAATTAAAACAGAAATAAAACTTTCGTATATATTTTTACAGAAAATATGTTTCAATAAGAATGCATAAAAAAATTAAAAGAAGAATAGAGTTTAGAAAATATCTTCCATTTTATATGATTTTGAAATCTTTGATGAAATTTAGAAAATAAAGTTTCAAAAAATGTATAAAAGTTATAAATGTTAAGTTTAAACAATGACCTTAAAAATCTATATATAAGTTTTAAAAAACGTGTATTGACTAATAATGCAATCAAGGAAATCTTCCGTGGTAACTTCTGGAAACTTCAAAACTTCAAACTATTAGACTTCTTGTTGGGCAGTGAACGGTGTTGATCGACACTAAGAGAGTTACGGTCGACACTCTTGCCTTGGTTAGAATCCGAATTTGTCCTTCAAACTTGATTTCTTCGATTTAGCTTCAGAATATTCCATAAACTTTCAATGTATCCCTAAAGTGCAAAAACCTGAAAAAAACTAGAAAAAACTCTAGAAAAAAAAAAAAACTCTAAAACCTATATCTAAATCATACCTAAAATCGAAGAAAATCGAGGTATATCAGAATAGACGAACAACTATAAATTGAGAGTCGGTTTTAATTTCATCTACTACCTCAAGTGTGGAATATGAAAGAGGTTCCTCATTTGATTTTGAAGAATTAGGGGCACTTTAGATGGTTTAAGGATGAACTATTTTGTTCACCTCCTTTTATTTCAGCTAATCATAATCTACCATCTAATAAATAAATAAATAACAAAATAACTCATTTAATTATCAAATCTAAGTTCTAACCACTATTTTATCCATTCAAAACAATATATAATCTCGTCTAATTATAAAATCTAAATTCTAATTCTTTTTTGTGAATCCAAACCGTCATTTAATCTCGTATAATTGTAAAATTTAAACTCTAAAATGTATTCCAAACGAAAATATATTTAGAAGTAAATTGATATTTGGAGTGTATATAGAAGTTTCGTTTTCTGGTAAGAAGCTGGTAATTAGGGAATGAATTCGATTAAACTATTTGTGTGATTTGTTGTATTATCATTTATCATAAATATTTGATTGTCACTATTTTGTCAAAAATATTAAATTGTCATTATTGTGTTCAGGTTCTTAGTACCTCAAATCAAACAGATCAAGGGTTTAAGTGTTTAACCAAACCAATCGAATTATTCAAAAATCTTTATAATTAAATGACTGTTTTAATACGCTAAACCACTTAATTGTTTATATCAATACAGGATCTCATTATGGCACAATTATTAAAATAACAGATTTTATCATATTATTTCTAAATGAGCGTTACGTTTTAAACTTTCAATTTTGTATATACACTATAGGTTTTGTGACAGGTCGATTATTATTGATAAAAGCATTGGGTTTACTGTATATTTTCTTTTTCTTTTTCAATTTCTTTTTTGCTAAAATGTTCATTTTTTCTTTTCTTATTTGATTCTGATATGCATGATTATTTCAGGGAAAATATCTACATATCATATTAACAAAAAAAAATACAAATCCATTCTATACCATATACGTTACATTGTGAAAATTATAATAAACTCAAGATATATATATACATATACATCATGGTAGTAGTAGTAGTAGTACACATTTAATTTCAGCAGTTGCACCAACAACTGAGTAAAGGACAAAAAACTATAAAATTTTGCCATCTGCTATTTAAATCATTACGTATTACTAGAAAATGATGTGGAATTCGACAAGAATGAATAATAAAAATTAAACTCACTAGAGACAACTTTCATTAAAAAAAAAAAAAAAG
>Ga0041059_1001421_pt1 | contig 19026 bp, 12 predicted proteins | sample AraColnosormetaG_FD_56232 | JGI IMG/M metagenome (GOLD analysis project Ga0041059, IMG submission 56232) | Arabidopsis roots microbial communities from North Carolina, USA - Col MF nosort | ecosystem: Host-associated > Plants > Roots > Unclassified | place: USA: North Carolina | collected...
GATCGAGTTTGCATGCACAAAGATTAGTACCTATACCACAAAAACAAGCAGACGAAAATATGAGTTAGTAACTTGATAAATGTAAAAGAACTTGATCTTAACTTTTTCAAATATCTTGAATGTAACAATGCAACAATGAATTGGAAATGATGCCAAATTGATAAGTAGGTTTTTAGGCCTACTTGTGTGCTGAATGTGAGGTTCAGTTCAATTCTCCTTAAACACTAAGATGTCGATGCATGTATAGGGGGTGTCAATCCAGTCAAGATGTGTACAGAAGCTACTAAGTCAAGCCAGATTATAGTGATGGTGGGTTTCTAGTAACAATCCTAGGTCAAGATTCAAACAACAAAAAAAGAACTTTTAAAAGCCCTACTCGATCATTGGGTCGAGTAGAACCAACAGGCAGAACTAAAATGCAATCAACAGGGGATACAAATAAAAGGTAAATAAAAGTGCAATCAAGGGGTGAATACAAATAAATCTAAGAAGAATAGAAGTCCTAAGGATGGATTCATTGATAAGGGCAACTCTAGGGTTCATCAGGAGGCTAACAGGTGAAAGGTAGATACCCTAGACGATAGATTCAAAAACCGGGTCAATCCACTGTCATGACAGAGACCCTCATAACTCTACCACTTCCTAATCTCACCTCTCGTTGATGAAACATAGCAGAGAAGGGTTTAAGCAACAATCTACCAAAGTCAATAAGCGGACTAGCCAATGTCTTGGTCAAGTCTACAAATCTCTGGAATTCGTAGATCAGACATCCATTTGAACATCTTTTGGACGCTGGACGTCTATGATCGAATCTCGACATTACCAGCGAAAAACGCATAGGGTCCACGCGAATCCAGAAGGGATCTAACCTAATCTTAACCACCTGACTAACCTAGAGATTACCCTAATCTAATTCATCCTCAAGAACCCTAATCACTACTCAAGCAACACAATTAAGAACACAAACCCAGAAATTACTGAAATCATATCAAAATGAAGATCTAAACAAGCTAAACAACTTTACTAAAAGAACTAAGTGCAAAAATGAAATAGATGAAGAGTAATTAAGTTTTGAAGATTCAAGAACACAAAGAAAAACTAAAGGATTAAAGCTAGATCCTTTGGACAAATCCCAAAGTGATCTATTTATAGTGAAATGTTGAAAACCCTAGATTCACTAGAAGACAAGAGACTTGAGGTGGTTTGGGCGAGTGCTAGATCTTGGGGATCGAGTAAGGAGGGTGCTGTAAAGTTTGCGCCTTTGTGTTTATGCTCCGAGTGATCAATTGGTCGAGTAGATGTTTCTTCCTCTCCTATCTGTATGCTCAGATGTCTGGTTGAGTGGGGAATGAGGAGGATCCGAAGATCAATTTGCTGCTTCCACTGAGGCTGCCTTGATCGAGTAAAGGGGTCGAGTGAATTGCAGCCTCCTCTGTGGCTGTCTGGATCGAGTGAACTGGTCGAGTAGAATGCTCTGCTGCTTCCCTCTGGGTTGGATAGAGTAGAGGGTTAAGTAGAATCCTTGTAAACTTTTTATGAACCTGAAAACACACCAAAACATGCAATGTGTATGTAAGATGATCGTAAATGCCTAAGTATGCAAAATAAGCTAAATGTGATGCAAAATGATATGAAACAATGAGTGATCACTAAGCTAAATGATGAAAAACACATGCCTAAAATGAGTAAAATACAGTGTTATCATTATTCTAATATTAGAGTTTGGGTTTAAGAATGGTTCGATAACAACCTAGCTATTACTAGATCTACTAATCATTTTTTCCTGAGAATACCTTAAACCTTATGTTTTATTATCTTGTCTTACAACCCCCATCATCTGTTATTTTCTTACTTTGCTTTGTTTTTATTGTCTTATCTTTTGTTTAGCTTAATTCGAAATTTTAGTCTATTGTGTTATCCGAGAGATTTGTGGAATTCAACCCATAAATACGACAATTGATCTCTTATTTTGAGAGAATGGTATTAGGGCAATTTGACCTACATCATTAATTATAGATCTGAAAAAAGATTAAACAGAAATATGAAGAATTAAAAAGGTTTACCTTGATGGTTAAAATTGGGGTGGCATTATAGATTCGCAATAAAGAACCCAAAAGTTGTCTCTGCAACAACGGTATTTGAGAGCATATTAGAAAGAAAATTATGATAAAAATTTGAAACATCAGCCCAAAAGAGTACTAGTACATACTTGTTTTGATATTCAAATATATTAATTAAAAAAAAATAAAGCTACAGAAAAGGAGTGAGATGAAAACCTTAACTAGAGGAATCTGAGTTGCGAGAAGTAAAGAAACTTAGTTATACTAGTTAATCTTTTTTTATACTTAAACATATAAATTATTTACATATACTTTTTTGCAGGTATTTTATAAAATAAATCCTTAAGTTGGAACTTATTTACAAGAAATACCATTGACATTATTTATTTTTAATTAATTAATATTCCTAATTAGTAGCATTTCTTTATCTAATATATCTCCATCAATTCTAATTAATTAAAAATGAGAAATCTTAAGACATTACTAATATATATTTGATTAAAAGATAAAATATTATAGTTAATTAAACATTTAGAATATTTAACGGAATAAACGTTTAGAATATTTACAATATGTGAAATCTAAAAAAAATAAATAATAATTTGAAAAAAACTTTTAAATTGATTTGAATTATAATTTTTTTAATAAAAGTATTATTTATACAAAAAGAAAAAATAATGTTTAATTTTACCGAACGGGATTAGATGGTAGGATGGGTTTATAATATTTATAATATATAAACTTTTAAACAATTAAATTACCATTTGAAGTAAAAAAAAATTGATTTAAATTATATATCTTTTCAATTAAAGTATTATTAAAACAAAAAAAATAACAAAAGAATGTTTAATTTTATTGAATGGGGTTAGATGGTAAGACGAGTTTGAGTCGATAAAATACGAGACGTTTTACCACGGGTGAAATCCATTAGATATGTTTAATTTCACTGAACAAGATTAGATAATATGACGGGTTTGAGTCGTTAGTAATACGAGACGGGATACCATTGGTGAAATACTAGATATAAAAATCAAAATACAATTATATTATCTTAAACATTAAACAAAAAAAGAATATTAATAAAACAAATATAATTGAAATTTGAATTATTTAGTTATAATCTAGATTTTAACTTAATGAACTGTATGTTATTCTTTCTATATTTTTAAACAGTCAAACTTAAACATAGTAATTGTACACTAAATAATATGTAGATATAAGAGTTGTACATTTAGAAAATACAGAAAATTAAATCATATGTATTTTAAATTTATTTAACAAATGAAATTGTTATTTTTAAAAAAATATATAGCCCCGCGATATATGACGGGTTAAAATCTAGTAATAAAGTATTTCTTTAACCATTTTAAGGAACATTCCAAAATAAGAATATTTTCGAAACATGTAATTCTTTTACTTTATAGTTTTCCCGCCAAAACCATAAAATCATGTTTTCCCGCCAAAACGTTAAAATCATATTTTCCTACCAAAACCGTATTATTATATTTTCTCGCCAAAACCGTAAAATCATATTTTCCCGCCAAAACCACAAAATCATATTTCTCGCTAAAACCGTAAAATTATATTTTCTGCCAAAACCGCAAAATCACATTTCCCGCCAAAACTTTAAAATCATTTCTTCATTAAAATTATATTTGGTAATGATGTTAAATATTTTTCATTTGTTAAAATTATAGCATGGGTATTTTAGTCATTTTTATTAGAATGAGAACGTATATGAATTACAAAATGATCAAACAAAGAAATATTTATTTAAATGCATCATTTAGATAAAATACTAAATGATCAAACAAACATCATTCAAATGCATCATCCAAATGGATCATGTAAATGGATCATTTGGATGTAAATGCCAAATGATCAAACAAACAAGGCCTAAGAAATACTATACAGTTTGAGATGGCATTATTTAAATTCTTTTAATTGGTACATCTCAATACAAAGACTTTCGAACTAAACTTCAACAACTTGTCATTTAATTTAGTGGACATCCACGGACTGATTCATGCTTTATCTCCATATGTAAGTTATTCAGAAAATGTTTACTAGAAGAACAAATTTACATAGAAGATGAAAGTCTAGAACGCATCAATAATTGATCACTTTCTTTACATTAGACATATTTTAGGAACTGTGTTAACTCCTAATGATCTTAAGAAAACTAATCAATGTTTGTTAAGGCAAAAATATGGTAATTATTAATTCAGTCGTGTGATCTTGATTTTGTTTATGCAACATATGTATTATTCTGTACATACCCAGCGAAAAAAATGAGATATATGCTGAGATTCTCTCGTTCACAAGAAAGAAATATTTTTCTCTGTTCCAATTTCTATAATAATCTTAAAAATAAATACATGTTATAGAAATATAGAGTAAATATTTATGGCAAATTAAAACAAGGGAAAAAACTAGATTAATCCAAATAATGAGATTAATTACTAGATTATCTTAAAAAATATTGGGGTTAAATAGTTTTTTTCATGTCTAAAATACCCTTTTCTCATGTGTAAAAAATAAAATAAATACAAAAATACCTTTTAAAAACATCTCATCCATTTTATAAAATATATTGTTTAGTTATGGCATATTTATTTTTATTTCGCAGACTTTTTTATTGTAACAGATTTTTTTGGCCGACTTATTTGGTTGACAAATTTATTAAAAGATAGTTATGTCAAATTTATAAATTATAGCAGATTAAATTTGTTTGACAGATTTTTCATTTAATTTGACAGACATGTTTTTTTATAGATGTTTTTTTACTGTAAGTGATGACAGATTTATAATTTTGTACAAACAATCTGTCATATTGTTACAGATTTGTTGACAAAAAATTAACTACTAGAATGACGTCTAACGATAACCAAATTTTTTAAATGTTATGACAAATTTCATGTTATGACAGATTTTTCTAATTATAAAAGATATATGTCGTTTGATGGCAAATTTAGTTTTTAAAATATAATGTTTTGTTTTATGACAAAGTTGTTTTATGTTGTGACAAATTAAGTTTATATTACCATAAATTTATCGTTTAATGACAGGTTTAATGAAGAAGAAAAAAATTGTTAGAATGACCTTAAGAATATTTTATGTTACGACAATTTGTAATTTGAAATCCTAATAGTAACCGATTTGTAGTTTTGGTGTTCTATTATTTTTAGTAATAAAATAATACAAACTATTGTGACAGTTTTTTGTTTTGTTTTAGTTTGTTATGACAGAGTTTTTAAAATCAGTTACCATATTTAACTCTCAAATAAATTAATATCAAGATACCACTAAGGTTTTGGTTAAAAAAACATGGCCTCCTTACAAAAAAACGTGGCCTCCTTTCTCTTTTGCAACCGTGGGACATTTTTTTGGTTTTCTTCCTTTTGGATGCTCCTTTCAAATCGAGAAGACTAGGGTTCTTCTCTTATCGTCGGCGTTAATCACGATTTTGAGATTAAAAAATATGAGACTGATGAACTCAGTGTTTTTGGGCCTCATTTTTTATTGTATTTGTTTTTAATTTATTTTCTTGATTTCAAATGTTAAAATTCCAGAAAAAATAGATCAAGAGTTTTGGTCATTATACACAAAATTTATGTCAATTTAGTTCTCTAATCAAATAAAGAGTTATTCTGGTTATTATCTATATATACATTTTTGCAGCTATTTTAGCAAATAAATCATGTACTTGACACTTATTTACTATTCAATGTTATTGGCATTTATTTTCAAACGACATTTTAAATCAAATATTTACCTAACCAAAATATTGCCTAAAATCTCTCTATATTAACTCCACGATTACTTAAAAAAATGCAATCCATAATTTTCGATATCATTTACTTCTACCAAAATAATTTTGAACTTATTCATGACTCTTCTCCATATACCATATTAATCGATTTTGTTTCTTAGTATAATCAAGTAATATCTCACCACATCCGATTATATATTCTTTCCCTCTATATCGGTACAAAAACAATTTAAAGAAACATATTAATGCCACATCAAAACGCATAATAATAGCATATTCCTAAAAACCAAACGATTTCAAAGATTTGCTTCCAAATTTCTTGCTTCAAAGAATATTTTCCTTTAATTGCTACAAATTAATAACCAAATTAGTTTTCCTACATATACAATGCACTACCACGCCATTTACCATCACCCAACACAAAGCTACAAAATTCTTTAGCATTTACATTTACCTTATTTACCATCACTCAATGCACTACTTTTGTTTTCTGTATTTCTTTGGTTTCTATTCTTTTGATTTTTTCCGTGGTTGTTGAATTTAAGAGCTAATTTTTTGGCACATCTATTTTATGATCCAGTTGTTTTATCAAAGTTCATCAGGTTTATTTCAGAAAATCGTATTCGTTTTTTTTGGTGTTTAACTGGTAGAAGAGAAATGGAGTTCATAGATCAAACCTGGTAATTGACGCACTTTGTTACTATATGTGTTGTGGAAATTGCATCATGAACTAGATTTTCAGTTTAGTTTCATAGTCTGCATATAATTTGATGGGTTGTGTTATAACTACATCAGTTTTAATTCATAGTATGTTATTTGTTCTATCTTTCTATTAAAATTAACCAATGTACATTAGCAGAATGTGTTTACGCATGAAACTATTCATTTAACGTTACTAACGATCCTATATACAGTATGTGTTTGCAACAAATTTATTCTCAAATATTATTGTTGTTATTTTAGATTTTATGATACAGATCTAGCTAATCACAACTAACTAATACTAAATTGAGTTGATTTATATTCTTTTAAATAAAAGTATTACTAAAAAGAAAAATAATTTAACCCGTAATACACCGCGAGACTATATCAAGTATTATTAAAAAGAAATAAAAGTATCTTTTATTCTTTTTGTTGGACTGGGTTATTGGGTCTAAGGGGTTTAGGTATATATTAGTATCATGAAACAATTTTAGAACTAAATCAAAATAAAAAACAATAAGTTATAATTCTAGATAATTTATTAAAAAAATTATATTTTGATTTTCTTTCAAAACAATATAGTTCCGCGGTGTACTGCTTTTATGAAATAAATCCTCAAGATGAAACTTATTTACGAGGAATGCCATTGGACTAAATTATTATCAATTAATTAATGGTTCTAATTACTAGCATTTCATTATCTAATATATCTCCATCAATTCTAATTACTTTAAAAAAGGAGAAATTTTAGGATATTATTAATATTTTATTTTACTAAAAGGTAAATATTATATTTATTTAAAGTTTATTAAACGTTTAGTATATTTAACAAAAAAATGTTATAGAATATTTATAATTTGTGAAATCTATAAAAATTAAATAACCCTTTGAAAGAACACTTTTAAATTGATTTGAATTATAAAAAATTTAATAAAAGTATTATTAAAATAAAATAATGTTTAATTTCACTAAACGGGATTAGATGGTAGGACGTATTTAAAATATTATAATATATAAACTTTAAAATAATTAAATAACTATTTGACAGAAACTTTTAAATTGATTTGAATTATATATTTTTTAAATTAAAGTATTATTAAAACAAAAATAACAAAATAATGTTTAATTTCAATGAACAGGGTTAGATGGTAAGACGAATATGAGTCGATAGTAATATGAGACGGTATACCACAGGTGAAATCCATTAGATATGTTTAATTTTACTAAACAAAGTTTGATGGTAGGACAGGTTTGGGTCGATAGTACGAGACGGTATATCAGGAGTGAATTCATAGATATAACAATCAAAATACAATTATATTATCTTAAACACTAAACAAAATAAATAATATTAATAAAACAAATCAAATTTAAATTTAAATTATTTAGTTATAATCTAAATTTTAACTTAATAAACTATATGTTATTATTCCTATATTTTTAAATAGTAAAAATCATACATAGTAATTGTACACTAAATAATATATAAATTTAACTGTAAGGCCAACTAACATACTAAGAAAACACATATTACAACCGTAACCTCAAGTACATAATCTATTAATCAACTATACGAAATACACTCAATAATATTTACTGATCATAAGAGTCTGAAGTATATCTTCACCCAAGCAGATTTGAATCTAAGACAGGAGATGGACGGAGTTTCTTGCAGACTATGATTTGAATATTGCTTATCATCCAGGAAAAGCAAATCTGGTGGCAAATGCACTAAGCAGAAGGAGACATGATGTGAATGCAACCAAAGAGGTTGAAGAGCTTGTTTCAGCTTTGACAAGTCTCAATATCTGTGAAGCTTCAGTGGATGATGAAGTAGTTGGCTTGAAAGCGATAAACCAAGTTGACTTACTCTGGAGAATTCGTGAGGCACAGAAAGAAGATGTTGTATTAAAGAAATCAGTGGAAAGTGAAGTTGAAGGTTACCATATTACGAAGAATGGGACCTTTGTTTTTAAAGGCCGAGTATGCGCCCCAGATGATAAAGATCAGAAGGAAGAGATCTTGCGACAAGCGCATCAGTCACGTTTTGCTATTCATCCGGGGTCTACCAAAATGTACAGGGACTTGAAAAGGTACTATCATTGGGTTAAAATGAAGCGAGAGGTTGCTGACTGGGAGCAAAGTGAACGACTTGTCAGTTGGTAAAAGCAGAACACAAGTCTCCAAGTGGACTTTTACAAGGTCTACCATTGCCAGAATGGAAATGGGATATGGTGACTATGGATTTTGTTACTGGACTCCCGAGAACAGCAAGTAAGCAGGATGCAATTTGGGTAATTGTAGATCGACTTACTAACTCAGCTCATTTTCTAGCAGTCAATAAAAAGGACACAGCTGACCGCTTAGCTCAAAAGTATATGGATGAGATAGTGAGACGCCATGGAGTACCGGTAAGCATTGTTTCTGACAGAGATTCGAAGTTCACATCGTTGTTTTGGAAAGCATTTCAGAAAGCTTTGGGAACCAAGGTGCACTTGAGTACATCATATCACCCTCAGACAGATGATCAATCTCAGCGGACGATTCAGACTTTGGAGGACATGCTTAAAGCTTGTATGCTGGATTGGGGAGGACGTTGGGAAAAATATCTTAAAATGAAAAGATCTGGAATTTGAAATTGGTGACTTGGTGTATCTTAAAATGAGATTGTTCAAAGGACTGAACCGTTGGGCTAAGAGAGGAAAACTTAAGCTGAGATACATGGGTCCTTACCCTATCATAGAGAGAGTTGGAGCTGTACCTTACCGTTTGGACCTAGCGGCAGATTTGGCAGCATTTCATGATGTATTTCACATATCGGTGCTTAGAAAAGTTGTCACAGAACCAGAGCTTATCATTTCACAGCCACCAGAGGATCTTGAGTTGGACTTATCGATAAAAGGAAAAACGGTATCAATTGTGAGTCATAGAGGAAATGGTTCACGAGAGGAAAGAAAGCTAAGTCGATTCAAATTTGCTGGGAAAGGGATGGAATTCAAGAGTTGTCATGGGAATCAGAAAGAATGATTGTAGTGGGGGAGAATTGTAACACCCCTATTTTACAATTAGACAATAAAGCCCAAACCAATCCCGCTAGCTATTTAAACACAAGTAAAACTTCATTGTCCTCACGTGATTATAAAAGGAGAACGCAAACTCCAAATCAAGTCAGAACCCTAAGCCGGCAACCTCGGTAAGTCTCACCTCATTTAGTTCAAGCCTCTTCTTTTGGGAATTGATTTGGCTCTTCCCTAACCTAACTCTCCTTTGTGAACCATCGTAGCACCACTCAGACCACCGGAGATAGTTGTTGTGTTGAGCCGGAGTCACCGCGTGAATCATCCTCACCGGAGAGGTAACGCACGAGAATCAATTCTGGTTTTGATCTCTTAGTTTCTTTGGGATTATTGAACAAATCTAATCATGGATTTAACCATCACAGATCTGTGATAACAAACCCTCCACTTCGCTGTTCGTCCCGTCACGTGAAGCCGACGAGAAAGCTTGTTGAGGAAGGTAACTCATCAACCTTGTCTCGTATCTGTTGTTGTTGTTATGTTTGCCTTGATTATTAAACCATGATCTAAACCAGTTAAAACCAATTAATCTTTTGTTGAGTTAGAGGTTACGTGAAATTGTGTTGTGAGGAAGAAGAAGATGACTTGGTTCATTGGTTTAGCTATTAGAGTGTTGGTTAATTGTTGCTAAACCGGAAGTAACGTGCATGGGAGGAAAGTGTGGACCGTGGTGTTACGTACGTCGTCCGTTGAGCATTATTAAATTATTAGTTTTGGTTGATAATTTAGTAAATCACTTCTAATTAGTTTAATTAAAGCTATACCGAATCAATTTAAGATTTAGAATCTGATTTGGTTATTAATTTTAATCAAGATTATTAATGAAAAATAATCTCTGATCGGTTATCTAAACCGCTGCAGATTGAGATCGTTATTGAGCCGGTTCTGTTGTTGCTAGTCCTAAATTGTGTTATCCAACCGAGTTGCTAAGGTGAGGGCGGGATCTGTGAAAATATAGTATCACCTTTCTACTTTTGTACTTTTGAAGTTCATTTGTATAGGTTTAGACATTGGGTGCTGATTGTTAAATGTTAGAAATTAATTGATAAAATATTATAATATGTATTGTGTGATATTATGCGTTAGGTTGTTAGCGTGATATGCGTATTGATTTGCTTGACGTCTTTAAGGACGTATTTTTAAATAAAAATAGAAAAAAGTAAATAAAAGAGAATAATGATATTAAAAGAAATGATAAGATTGAGGATGTTGGACTGTAATGGAACCTACGGGTTCATTACAGGTCATTAATCGCTGACGAGCAATGAGAGGAAGGATCGAGGTACGGGCCGTGGTCTTCCATAAATAGGCTTGAGGAGCCATAAGTTAAAATATTTTAAAAACTAAAAAAAGAAAGTAAAAGATCTTGCGGTAAGGAAGACAGAAGCTTGTCTGTTATAGCTTACTACGAAAGTTTAAGCTATATGCTTGTTGTTTGGGTCTATGTTTATGAAATGGATATTGTGTGAAAGTATAATCTTGTTATTGTGTTTCGGTGGACAGTTTTGACTGTCTACACTGAGTAGTTAATTACTCACCCCTTTTCTTTTCCCTCAGGTGAGGAAGAGAATGTTGAGTAGCTGCTCGCTTGGTGTTATTTCGGGGACTTTGGGTTCTTATTTGATTTATCGTTATTTCTTATATTTCTAAACACGGTTTCTTCATACATTTTTATCCAACGATTTTAATTTAATTATGCTATTATTTTGAAACAATTTATTTCTGATTCTTAATAAAAGAAAGTTTCCCGAAATTATGATATATTATTTCAAGACTTGATTTGAAGAAGTTGAATAAATGAATGGAAAAGATGAAAGTACGCCGTCTCAAGGTTGAGAGAGACGGGTATTATAAAAGCTTGCACAGTAAGTAGTCTTTAGAGACTCCATTAGCCTTAATGCTCAGAACGAGGTCCTCAAAACGCTCGATGTGGTCCATTGGCTGTTCGTGAGATAAACCATGGAAAGGGTGTTGGCCTACTAGTGCAAAGTAGTCAGGCTTCAGCTCATAGTCGTTCCTCTAGAAGGGTGGGGGTACGATCGCTGAGCGGTTGGCATAGAACAGGTCAAGCTTGTTGAAATCCCCAAGAGTACGACGTGGTTCAACAGCTAGTGGATTAGCTGCGGCAGGAACCTTTGGTTGGTGTCGATCGACACCTAGGTGGTGTCGCTCGACACCGAGCTCTTCTTCGTTCTGATCCCGTAGGTGTCGATCGACACCCAATTAGTGTCCCTTGACACTGAGCCCTGCTGCGTTTCTAGCAGCCAACTGCGCGTTGAGGCGCGCTTGTTCCTCATTGATGTTCTCAAGGGTGATGAGTCCATGGTCATCCAATCTCTGACCAGCCACATTGTAGGCTTGCCCATCTCCATCCCGTAAAACTCTTTGCTCATCAGCTCTGATGACTCTGTCAACCATTGCTAATTTCTGAGTTTTTTGGTTGGTGTATTCGAGTATTCCCAAATCAAGTACAGATAAGTTGATCAGGTCCTTCTGTTTAGTGCTTCGTATGAGCCTAGACATACACCTGAAACACATAAAAGAAGAAAAACAAGAAACGCGTGAGTATCAATAGAAAAATAAAAACTAGACGAAATCTCTAAACTAAGCTTAAAGGTGATTCGGAAGAACTTTAGCAACGGCGCAAAATTTGATATAGGTCAAATTGCCTTAAGACCACTCTCTCAAATAAGAGATCGTCGATAGTACTTAAGGGTCGAATTCCACAAAGTTTTTTTGTTCACACAATAAGCCTAAGTGTCAAGATTAAGTTAGAAGAGTATAAGAAAATAAAAATAAAAAGTAAATAAGCAAATAGTAGGTTGGTTGATTGTAATTCAAGATAATAAAACGTCAGATTTAGGGTATTCTCAAAAAACAAATGATTAGTAGATCTAGATATAGCTAGGTTGTTATCGAAACGTTCTTAGGGCATCTCCAATGGTCTCCCCTATATTTTCTTCTATTTTTAGAGGTGACTCTATTTTAGAGTTATTGTGCTCCAATGGTCACCTCTAAAATAGAGTTTCCTCAAAAATAGAGATGTTTACTTTTTGTCTTTATAAATAGAGATGTCTACTATTCATCTCTATTTTTCCTCTATTTTAGAGGTGACTATTGGAGCACAATGCCTCTAATAGAGTCACCTCTAAAATAGAGAAATTATAGAGGTGACCATTGGAGATGGTCTTAAACTCAAACTCTAATTACAAAATAACCGGTGATGTTCCGTGAAACTCATTATGCCTAGAGCTAAGATTTCCGGTGATGTGCCGTGAAATCTTATACCTAAACATGCATGCTAAACGAGTTCGATAAGTTCACCTTAGTAGATAGGCCGGTTCTTATTAGACACCTATATACCAGGCTCATCAAATAGTAGTTATGGTAACAGATACCTATGGTGGGTATATCTATTATTTGGAATCAAGTTCTAGTTAATTACTCTAGAACTAACATTAAGAACAACTAAAGATGAAGAATCCTATATATAACATAGCAAAGGGGTAATCTACCAAATCATATGAATCCCTAGTGAGAAACCCTAACCCTAACAAGCAGACTACTCAGACATGATGAATAAAATAAACAACATGTATGAGTAAGAAAGCATAAACAAATCAATAGAGAAAAAAGTTAGAAAATATCTCATCACTGTTATTGAAAATCTCTGATGAACCTCAGAAAACAGAGGATGAATAGATTATGAAAGTGCTCTGGAAAAGACTTGGTTGCTAGAAAAGAACTTGATAACATGACTTTAGAAATAACAGAAAGATTCAAAAACTTAGATCTAAAACATAGTAAAAACAATAAAAATAGGGTTGTACCAGTATTTATTAACAGATATCAACTAAATTAAGAAGAATATACACAAAATATTATTTAAACAAATATCAACGTATATAACAAATATATCCCTAACAAAAAGCCTATATGATACCCATATAAAAATTACTTACAACAAGCATACACCTACCCATATAAATATTAGTGTTAGTAAGAATAAAAACATGTACAAAACGTGTTGCAAGAAAAATTTCAATTTCGTCCTTTGAATTACTTGTATACATGTATTTCCTTAAAATAGAGTTAATTATTTACTTTTGTTCCATCAGTCAATTTACACAATTTCATAATCGCAAAGTAATCAAAAAGTATATTTTATTCCATGTTTAGAAGATATGGCACTACCAAATACCGTTCTTTCAAGGATGGACAACTTACTGATTGAACTAATAAGTGAAATCTTAGCAAAAGTTGGTGAATCTTCACATCACGATTTTGGTGATGCAATCATTTCTGCACCTCTGTTTTACAAAGCGTCAAAAACACCAGACGTGTAAAAACAATTACACTTGCATCCAATATCGCCTTTACCAAGGCAAGCCTAGCAACTTTATTCAAATCTTATAGAAGAATGTGCAAAACACGGAAACACAGAAGCACTATACTTCCAAAGTATGATTAAATATTTCTTAAAATTCAACATAAACTCAGGAATGGAGAAGATGCGTAAAACAACAAATTCATCACACAAAGAAGCAACATATATGTATGCAATTATATTGATAGCCAACAGAAACATAGAGGAAAAGGTCCAATAGCTGAAAAAGTTAGAGTGGAATACAAAACCAAATAAAATAAAATTATATAGAAATTGTGTTATAGGAAAAATAGATGGAATTGGCGTGGAACCATTAGAAAGAATCACTGAAGCAATACTTAATGTAGGTATTCGACCCAATAATAAAAACAACAATATTTTAAAAATAGATACTATCACATATAGTTTACTTACCAAAAAAAACAACCAACATTAATATTAATACTTAGAAAAGTATAATCACAAATTATACTAAACAACCCACGCGTCAATTTTAATACTTAAAAAATATAATCACAAATTATACATAACAACTCACACGTCGCGTGGGCTAACAACTAATATAAGAAGTATAAGAAGTTATGAAAACAAATAAACCAATATAATGGGAAATCATTAAAAACAGTATAAATATTTGATATCCTAACGGGGTATAAAATTTTCTGGACATGATCTTATCTCCTTTTTTGTTTCTATGAATATATATTCTCTTTGAGGCTCTTCAAATATTTTTTAATTAGTTTTCATAAAATTATAATAAGAATAGTTGTTGGGAGAAAAAATTAAAAAACTGTATGATTCTCTCTGATTTTTTTTGTTTGAAAATGAAAAAGAGGAATAATTCTTAGAATACTTTTCTAACTTATTTTCTTTCAAATAAAATCATCGTCAAAAGCATATACCTTGCATTTCACATCGATCCCGTCGTAAAAATTATCATTTACAAAGCAGAATCTATTAGAATTTTCTAAACACGAAATGGGGTTGAATCACTTAGCACTTGTATGCTTTGTGGTTGCATTATTAAGCATTTTTGTCGTTAGCCAAGCTGGAGTCACAGTGCCTATGTCCGAGTATCGGAACCATCTGAAGAAATGCCACTCAAAACATTTTCCCCTCCTACCACTATAACGCTCCAGAGCAAGTGATTCCAGTTTTTCTTTATAAAATCACGTTTACATATTATTTGTTTCTTTCATCACTTGGAGCTTTCATTCTTGGTTCTTTCTCATGTTCACATAATGTAAGGAGATCATGATGGTCAAGGTGTGATCATCTCGTGGGTAACGCCATTAAATAAATATTGTTCTAATGTCATTACATATTGAATTGCCAGTAGTGATTGTAGTGATAATAAGAATGTTATAGCGACAACTTTGTCCTATAGATACTTTGATTACACATATGGTTATCTTCATCATGCCACAATAAAAGGGCTTGAGTTATTATAAATTTATTTGACTATATCCCAAGTAATATATATATATATATGTATATATATATAAATTTGTAAGTAAAGTAACCTCTCTTTTTCCTTCTAAGTAAAAAACTAAATATTTCCATAAAGTTGGAACTGGTAGCTCCACTAGACAATTCAACTTCATGACTCCTCCAAAAGTTGGTCCAGATGTTTCCTACACATTTGGTGTTATAGGTATATAGTCCACAGATTCATAGTTTCAACAGAGTCATGTTAGGGATTTTAAGGATTTATGTTGAAAATTAAATATAATTTAATTATTTTAAGATTAAAAAATTACAAAGATTTTCTAAGAGTTATTAAGAGATATTAAAGACTCGTCTTCAATAAGTGCTTTAATGTTTCTCGTTCTACTACTCCAATTTATTCCAGGACTGCATATATTTCTAAACTTGTAAAAATCAATATGAACGTTATTACTTCACGATTATACTATTATGTATTAACAAATATGACTTGCTATATTTGATATATTAGAGGTCGTAGAAGAGTGTTTTTTATTTTAGTGAATAGGCTTTGAGTTTCAAGTTTCAACTATGATTTAAATGTTTTGAACCTAATATCAGTAACCTTAACTTTTTTTTTAGGTGATCTTGGACAAATCTATGTCTCTAAACCATAAATTGTACAACTACATGTCGAATCCAAAAGGCCTAGTGGTGCTTTTTGGTGGAGATTTGTCTTATGTTGATGACCATCCTAACCAAGACCAAATAAAATGGTAATCACGGCAGGTTTGTGGAACCAAGCGCCGAGCATCAGCCTTGGATTTGGGCTGCAGGGAACCACGAGTTGCATTACGCTTAGAGCATAGTAAGATCCACTCTGTATATTTATTTTCAAACTTTTTTAGGTTTAGTGTTAAAACATTAAATCCGCTTGTAGGGGGAGACTCAACCCTTCAAGTCGTACAAGAACCGCTACCACGTTCCTTACAGAGCCTCATAGAGTACATCTCCACTTTGGTACTCAATCAAACAAGCCTCGACTTGCATCATCGTACTCTCCTCTTACTCAGCTTATGGTACGATCTAAGACTCACACTTTATTATATTTTACTCTATATTACAATGTTAATGTTTTTCTTTTGTGACACTTTACCATAGACAAATACACACCGTAGAACTCCTGGCTCTTGGATGAGCTCGAGAAAGTTAACCGATCAGAGACTTCGTGGCTGATTGTTCTGGTTCACGTTCCATGGTACAACAACAACAATTATTACTATATGGAAGGTGAGAGCATGAGAGTTAAGTTCGAGCCATGGTTCATCAAAAACAAAGTCGATATGATCTTTGCTGGTCATGTTAATGCCTACGAGCGATCAGAGCGTGTGTCCAACATTCAGTACAATATCACTGATGGAATGAGTACTCCAATGAAAGATCAAAATGCTCTGGTTACATCATCATTGGAGATGGAGGCAACATAGAAGGAATCGCCAACATGTCATAAAAACCCTTATATAGTGACTTTGATTTAAGCTTGAAGCTGTTATTGCAGATCCAATTTGGTTCAAGAACATATACTACTTGCTGGAGGAGGAGACAACTTAGGATCGAATTTATTTAGTTTCTCTTAAGAATTTTAGTTTCTCTTTATAATAATAAGACTAGTTTTTTTATATACTTAGGATGGGTTTCGGGATTGGAGGGATTACCCTGGTGTTATCGGATATGTGGTGAATCAAGGATTTCAAGGTAATTAGTTATGCTTCAAACTGCAAGTATTTTATCATTTAATTATTATGTCTATTTTAACCATAAAATCATTGTATATCAATTTTTTCCATTGATAACAAAACCAAAGAATATCATCAATTAAAAGGATTTTCAATTTACTTCAATATTTCCATTATTCATACCAAACTCAAAAGCTTTATTCTTTACCATTTATGAAAAAGAAAATAAACCATTTAATCTACATAGTACACACTAAACATTATTTTTAGTTGACTAATTGTAATGATATTGTTATTGATATTGGGTACTAATGTATTGTTAATTAATAAACGATGTCACAAACTGTTATAATATTGATATTGATATTGGCTAAACATTGTTTTTAGTAAACTAATCATAATGATATTGATATTGATATTGGGTACTGAGGTATTGTTAACTAATAAATGATGTCACAAACTTTTATAAAGCTTTTCATGTGGTCATATTTTGTTTTCTGACTCATGTGATCATTTGATATATTGTTATCAAGCTTTTCTTGATTTCCATTATTTTTGTTCATGTACTGTCGCTACATGTTGGGTTGTGTCTGTTGTTAGAACCGTAAAAGCTTTATATAATAGTGGAGGTGCAATTCAATTACAAGTAGAATTGTTCATCTAATACATTGTCAACACTATGGGGAATATACCTAAAACATCAACAATCTTTGGTTTAAATAAATATGTTTGGTTTTAATCTAAGTATATCTAAATAAACACCAAAACCTCCCAAAAGTCAAACTGTGTGTATATAAGGGTACAACTTAGAAACTAGGAAAATCTTTATGCAATTTTTTATTAGGGGACCCACGGTATATATGTACCACATATGTTGTATATGTATGATATATGACTTTTTGTGGCGCCATGTGTACCCAAGAAATTAATGACAACACAATATTCTTTGATGTTTAAAAGATTTTTTCAATAAAATTTAAAATATTTTAAAATAATTTTCTCCCATTTCCCCTAAATTTAAATTTGAATTTTAATCTTTATGATTACAAATAAAATATTTTATTTGTTGTTCATTCCTGTTGCAACATAAAACAAAATTAATTGAATGAGAAGAAGGAAAAAGAAAAGAGAAAAGAGGAAATATTAGGAGACGATTTCAGATAAGTATTTCGATTTCTAGGTATATTTTACATTCAATTATTATTTCAATTATAGATATTTGATATTCAATTGACTATTCACGATTTTAAAATTCAAGATCTATATAGTACAAACTGGTTTAACTGTAAAAAAAAATTTCATGAATTTGAAGATCCAAAATTCAGAAAATTATGAGCCACCTCTCGGGAGCTGCGAACTCGTGTAAAAATCTGTTGCCCGACCAAGACTAAAGGTTCTTGGAATTCCAAAGCAGTGTTGGTGTGGCGATGGAATCGTTGAGAAAAAAATTTCGATCAAATCCAAATCCTTACCGTCATTATTACCGGTTTTATTTTTTATGCTTTATACAATTTATGAACGGGTAAAAGCTTATAAACTCTAATAATTTCACAAATGTAGCTTATGAACATCAACCATGTGTTTAAGTGGGTAGATGGTGCTTTTACGAATGAGATAGAACAGTTGGATTTTCAAGTCAATGTTCTTGAAGAGTGAAACAACCCGACCCATTTTGTTTTTTAAAAAATAATTAAATATTTCCATAAACATCTAATTAAACCAACCAATAGAATAACAATTAAACCGCAAGTCAAAAATACTATTTAATGAATAAATAAATAATTCGACCAACAAAACCAAGAATAACTAACAATTCTAACCGGGTTCCAATAACCAAAAACACCAAAAATAAAACAAACGAGTTCCT
>Ga0041059_1001422_pt1 | contig 19025 bp, 8 predicted proteins | sample AraColnosormetaG_FD_56232 | JGI IMG/M metagenome (GOLD analysis project Ga0041059, IMG submission 56232) | Arabidopsis roots microbial communities from North Carolina, USA - Col MF nosort | ecosystem: Host-associated > Plants > Roots > Unclassified | place: USA: North Carolina | collected 2013-09-02
AAAAAAAAAAAAAAAAAAAAAAAAAAAAATCTAAAACCTCATAGTTATTTTAACCAAAATACAGACTTTATTAATATCAACAAACATTTTTAAAAAGACCCCTCATCACTATTATATTTCAAAATCAGGCGAGTACAAAACAAATATGAGCATTTTAATCACATGTAAATCTTCGAACAAAACCAATCCAATTGGACCCACCTGCACCTTTTCATTATCCAACATTTATATATTAATCGAAACACTCACATGGATGGATTGGATTGTCTCAACTCTCAACCCAAAATCAAACAAAATATCCAGCAAAACAAAAACTTTCTCTCTCACTGTCTCACACACACAATCTCACCTTCGTCAAGCTTTTGCGAGATGGGTGCGATAAACCAAGGAATAAGCTTGTTTGATGAATCACAAACCGTCATAAACCCTATTAATACCAACCATCTAGGTTTCTTCTTCTCTTTCCCTAGTCACAGCACCTTATCTTCATCATCTTCGTCGTCTTCGTCTTCTCCTTCTTCTCTTGTGTCTCCATTTCTTGGTCATAACTCCCTAAACTCCTTCCTTCATAATAACCCGTCTTCATTCATAAGTCATCCTCAAGATTCCATCAATCTCATGACCAATCTCCCCGAAACCCTAATCTCGTCTTTGTCCTCATCAAAGCAAAGGGACGATCATGATGGTTTTCTTAATCTCGATCATCATCGTCTTACCGGTAGTATTTCATCCCAAAGACCCCTGTCAAATCCATGGTAAGTAGTTACTTACGAAAATACTAAAATTAATCATTATTTTCAAAATAAGTATTTAAATATATAAACCAAAAGCTCGTATATTTCCCTACTAGTTACTTTTGCTTTATTGTACAGAATTTTCAATTAGTTTGAGGATGCACACATGACTCGGCTACTTATATATAAGTAACTAATGTTTATATGTTAATGTGGTTTAGGGCATGGAGTTGTCAAGCGGGATACGGAAGCAGCCAGAAAAACAACCATGGAAGCGAGATTGATGTTGATGATAATGATGATGAGGTTGGCGATGGTGGTGGCATTAATGATGATGATAATGGTCGTCATCATCATCATGATACTCCCAGTCGTCATGATAAACATAACACAGCGTCATTAGGCGTAGTTTCTTCTCTGAAGATGAAGAAGCTTAAGACAAGAAGAAAAGTGAGGGAACCTCGGTTTTGCTTTAAGACACTTAGCGAGGTTGATGTCTTAGATGATGGATATAGATGGAGAAAGTATGGCCAGAAAGTTGTCAAAAACACCCAACATCCCAGGTAATTTAATTTAATTTTATGATTTGAAATTGGTTCCGAGTCTTTCAATTCTCAGCCGTTCTTTAATTAAGATGACTACATATCAGTTCTTCCACTTTTTTGCCTCTCATGATTCCTTGAAGGTTAATGATGACTTCTCATAAGAATTTTACGGTCTTGATCAATCATCAGTTTTTTTTTTTCCAAGTTTTTAACGTAAACTAATATGATGAAAATTTGTAGTGAATTATGAGCCATGTAATGATTAATCATTCATTTACGATTTTTCTAAGGGCAATGAAAATTATTAGTAGAATCTTTCTGGTACGTTTCTCTGTATATATGTAATTAAGTATCAGTTCTGTTATAACAAAAACTTTTGTCCCTCTGGGGATTAGTAGCTATAGAAAAATAGGAAAAGAATATAACCGTTAAGAAAGGAAAAAAGTAATTTCATGTAGAAATATTTGAGTGTTATGTGAGAATGTGAGACATAATGGGGTTGGGTTTCTGTAAGATTCTTTCTCACATGTTGACATTTGACATTTACAAATAATAATGATTTGTTTAGGTAACTTGTATACTCATTTTGTAAAGTTTTATCATGAGCTTTGTGATAAAGTTCCATTAGTTGCCTTAATATCTGTTTGATATTATATCACTCTATATTCAACTATAACTAGTCTAACCAAAAATAAGACTTGTTTCCCATAAAATTTGATATAAGATTAACTAATATATATAATATGTGAATGGCAGGAGCTATTACAGATGCACACAAGACAAGTGTAGAGTGAAGAAGAGAGTGGAGAGATTAGCAGATGACCCAAGAATGGTAATCACTACTTACGAAGGAAGACACCTTCACTCTCCTTCTAATCATCTCGACGACGACTCTCTCTCCACCTCTCACCTGCACCCTCCTCTCTCCAACTTCTTCTGGTGATTTCAATTTGTATTTCCATTGAATCAACCAATATCAAAAATCAATCAACCTTGCCTTGCCTCAAACTAATTATCGTATTATATATTAATCATCAACACCTAGCTCGATAAAAAAAAAGTTACACATATATAACATGTTCTCGTTAGGAAACAGGTATGATCGATGTTTTTATATTTGTAATGTGGACGATGTCACCGTGGTTTGTTTGTGTTTGTAAGATGATTAATGTACCATTTCCAAATTGAGGACTATATAATATATAGTTGAATTGATTTTATAGTTACTCTGTTGGTTGGTTTGTGTGACATTATTTGGTATATAAATGTAGTCCACATTCGAAAAATTTAAAGTTTTTATCATTAAAATTGTACTAACAAAAATTTGGCCGAAAATGCTTTCTATTTTTGACAAAAGGAAATTTAAACTCTCCAAAAAAACGCAGCAAAGACAAATACAAAATTTCGCTCAACGATACCTTCAACAGCTAAAGGAAATATATTTCATTGGGCCTTAGTTTGTAATTGGTGGGCTTTTAAATGTATCTTATTTTAAACGGAGTCAACAGAAAATTATATTGTAATGAGTTCCAAAAAACAGCTTATTGAGTCTATGTTTCAAATTGATGGGCCTTATAATGGGCTTCTTTAAATTTTACACTTGTTCAATAAAGACAGATTACCATAATGAGCCTATAGACGAGGAAAATTCTATTGGGTTTAATGATAGACCCAAGTCCACGAATATAGCGATCACGTGACAAACCAAGAAATTCGACAAATGGATAAGCGCGTTTAAGCACGTGAGCGTCTCGACTCTCTCGATTCCCAAAAGTGTAATGTAAAACCTTAAATAGTGTAATACGTTGATCAACTTAGATTACGAAACCTTATTACGAAAAGAAAACAAAACTATTAAAGAAATAGAAATCATAAGTTACGAGGACATGAAAAGTTGTGACCCGCTTGCTCCGCCGAGTCCGAGGGAGACTCCCACGTGATTCCCTCGTGGACCGCACGTTCGCTACCTTAATCCAAGGTCTTAAATAATCATTTTCATAATACTGTATACTATGTATCAATGTAATTTAGTTAATTTATCTCAAAAATTGACACGATAGCCAATTGTGTTGTTACTCAAAGTATTTGCCATCATCAAATTTCTTATTTTTTTTCTTCTATTATATACTGATTTACGACATTACATATATATTTATGGACAAACTGATTCCATTTGCTAATTAGCTATTATCAAAAGCAAATTTTCCAATTATTTTACAAGGCTCTGTTAAAGCAGTTCAAACCATTGGAAAAAGTTAAGATAACGTAATCCTGACGCCCAAACATTAATTATGGCTTTAAAGAAAAAAAAACTTGTTGAAAGGAGACTGGGAATTAAAAACGAGAAAGCTGGGAGAAGCTGCGAGGAGATGAATATAATATTTGAAACTTCATTATACATTACCAAAATCTGAGCCGTCGCTTTTTGTTTCTTTGTCTCTTCGTCGTGAAAAGAAGGAAGATTCCTAGGTGAGATGAATCCAACAATTTCTTTGATTAAATTAGTTTAACACTATATCTTTATTTTAGTTAAGGTATTTTTTTGTAAGTTGTAAAGAGAGCCAAACATATGGAGACTAAATAACATATATTGACAAAAAAAAATATATATGCAGAGAAAGTATTATTCATAGACATAATTCGATTTAAGACTATGATAATATATATACAATACATATTAGAATAAGCTCTAGCATGCAATTTGACAGTAACTCGGTAAGAACAACTTTGACCGCTTGTTATCATGTGAAATAATAATATCTTGTTGATAGTCGTTACGTACATTTTTACAAAACATTATAAATCACAGGTAAACAAAAAATATGCAGAAATATTGTTATCCTTTGAGTCAATAGAGAACGTATTTACATAGTTTTTTCCACGACGACACATTTAACTAATCAACGTCGTTTTCAGAAGTCTTAGCTGTATATGAATGGCAGAGAGCTCACACGCGTGGAAATGGGTTTGTCTACATGTTTACGTACAAAACAAATTCTTAATTATTTTCTTTGTTTGTAGCTTTGTGTAGTTCGTACATCGTCGAAACCTCAGTTTCTAAACAATTTATTTGACAAACAAGCTTTAGCCCGTGCGGGAAGTTTTGTACGTGAGAAAGAAGCCTCGAGAATGAATAAAACTACGATAAGATTGATTCAACTTCAGATTTCCAACCCCATAACTAGGTATATATACATATATAAATTGATTAATGATTATGTATTTACGTACACATCGCAATCCTCCACTTATATGCCTTACAGAAAAATATCTAAATGCATGGACCGTCTTGCACTTGACCCATATTTACATATTTAGAGCAATTTTATATGTACATAATCAGATACATGACGACGTTTAAACGTGAATTATTGGTTTGATTGAAAGAAAAAGATCCTAAAATGATAGAATGGTTTTGTAATTATGTATTTTTAGTACAAATTGCTTAATTCCTTTGAATCGTAACCCTTTATGTGTTCAAGTACGCCCTAATTTTATCAAAATTTATGATAGGAAACAAAATTCTACCACCGTGTTATGTTTTTACTAATTTTTTTTTGTAGTTCCTATTAATTTTGTCATTTGCAACTCAGAATTTTTGTATTATAGTATAAGTATAATTTTTATGGATAGTGGCTTTTTTTGCATTGTGCGTATTCCTGTATTTAATTTTATGTGACTTGATTTCTTGATATCAGACAAAGAGCAATGAAACCCACGTACGTACCCAATAATTCCGCGTAACGAATAGTATTATTGACAAGTTGTCAAAATAATATATAAAATTTCTTAAGGCATATGAAAAAAACAAAATGTATTAAGAATATTTATTAGGAAGATAATAAATTAATTAAGAGAAGTGTATGGATGAGAAGGAAACACACGTGGGAGAGAGATGAGAGAGGGAAAGAGAGGAAGAGGTCAATTCGGCGGAGACAGGAAAGGGACGGCGGCCCACGGCGGAAGGAGACGTTGTTAGGGGAAGTTTCCGACAAGAACAGCTTGCATGCACGGTGGCCCACGTGCTCCGTACCCACCACCGTCGCGCGTGTTCCGCTTGATAGCTACTCATCTCTTCTTTTCCTTCTTCCACAGTTTCAGCGCGTTTGTTTATACGCGCCTATGTCAGTGTCTTGTCTAGGATGAATAATAGTGTATTGGTATGTATGTGCACGTATCCGTATCGCATTTGTTTCAAGTTTTTTTTTCTATAATGTTTCTTCGAAATCCATGATCATATAGTATATAAGAAGCATGTATTTATAATGTTCCACTTAATATATTAGTATTGGAGACTAAAGCGAACATATAAAACCCAAATAAACCTTTCTTTAAGTTTTATTAAAAGTCTAAACACTTGATTTGTGTTTTAGTTTGGGTAGTAGTGAGAAAAGAAAAATAAATAATCAAAAAGATTAAAGAAGAAAGAATTTGAAAGCAAGGAACACGAAATCCGAAGAGCGAGGGGAGCGAAGACAGTCCACGTAGCTGCAGAGAGAAAGAGAAGAGCACGTGAGGCACACGTTCCTTGTGTAAGACTTGTTGTGGTGATGTTGGCGCAGTGTCTCACTGAAACATGAATGAAACCCAGACTTTGTTTTAATTTCAGGCGAAGGTCCATTTCTCCATGTTATATATCAATCTCTTATTTATTAGTAGCAAAATTGTTTAAACTTTTTAAAATCCATTGATCACCCTATCATTTTCAATATCTACATACAATCTTATGTCTCGATAAAGGTTTATCTTTATCTTATTATGCAATACATATCCCTCCCATTTCTATATTGCAAATTATGACATCAAAAAACCATTCTTTTGATTCTACTTGGGCCAATAACAAAATCAATAGTAATGGAAAAAATAACGTAGATGGATATAAATATAGTCCAACGGTTCAATTTCATCAGTAATAAGTATATAGCAAAAAAAAAAACGTTTAACTCAGCATAGTTCAAAAGGGACCACATTGGTCATGTAAATATAACATCCATAAAAACAAATTTAAGTCTCATCTATTCTCACTTTCCCATTCCCGTGCAGTGTGAATTCCCCAAATTAATTCCGACAATAATGAATTAATAGGTCACGTGCATTTACATGAACATGATCAGTCGAAATTTAATACACATTGGCTCTTTGTTTCTTCATGATTCATTATAAATTTAATTTGTTAGCAACGTAGAAATTTCCATAGAACTAAAAACGAAAACATTACAAATCCCTCCCCAAAAAACTGTATATTTACATATTCTTAACAAAGTTATTACTTAGTTCTATTCTCCACCACCCCCAATTCGACCGAGCCCGAAAAAAAAAACATCCGTCTTATGTATAAATAACATAGATACATACACTTAGCATATAGTAGAAAATACAAAAAAAATAGACCCAAGGAAAATCGGACTGACCCTTAGATGATTTTGATGTTCAAAGAATCTGCTTTGGCTCTGTTTCTAACTCTCATAATTTTCCTTCAGGAACTTCTTTTATACTCATATCAACCATCTCTATTGTACTGAACCCTCCATCCTCTATTGATCTGATCGTTGACTGTGAATCTATCCCTGACCCGGCTTGTATCTCCTTAAACATGGCCATGACTTGTACCATTGTCGGTCGTCTCCAAGCCCGATCATCCAAACACGCAACCGCAACTTTTAAATGTTGTAAAAGTTCGATCTCTAATGCTGGATCTTCCTTCATAAGCTCGGGGTCAAACACATCGCTAATCCGCAGTTTTGCGTGCTGTTTCACCCATCCAACAAGGTTGTTATCTCCAAAATCCGGTGAATCCGTTGGCCGTTTACCCGTGAGTAGCTCGAGTAAGACCACACCGTAACTATAAACGTCTCCTTTTGTTGAACACCTGAAACTTTGGTAATACTCTGGAGGAACGTAACCCGGTGTACCAGCTAATGTACTGACGCTTAAATGCGTATCCATCGCACTCATCAGCCTCGCCATGCCAAAATCTGAAACCCGAGCTTCCAAATTCTCATCAAGCAACACATTACTGGATTTCATGTCTCTGTGGATGATATGCGGACTGCAGTTGTGGTGAAGGAAAGCAAGCCCTCTAGCTGATCCTATCGCAATCTTCCGCCGTGTGGACCAGTTTAGTTTCACCCCAGCTTTCTTGGGGTCGTGCAAAACATCTTCTAAACTTCCATACTTCATAAACTCATACACAAGAAGCCGCTCGTCTCCAACTTTGCAATAACCAAGAAGAGGCACAAGATTTCGATGTTTGATCTTCCCAATGGTTTCCATCTCCGCCATGAACTCTCTATCACCTTGACCGCTAACATGAATCAGTTTCTTGATAGCCACCGCGCTTCCATCTTTCAAAATCGCTTTGTAAACATCTCCAAACCCACCAGAACCAATCAGACTATCATTATGGAAACCATTGGTAGCCTGAAGAAGATCCGCAAACGTGAGCTTCCGCAATGGCTTCTCGAAAGCAGCAAGATTGATACTCAAGGCTTCTTTCACACCAGTCAGCTTCCAATTGGTGTTGTTAGCAGTTCTATCGCCAGAGTTTCCATGTCCTTCCGCATACATCTCCAACTCCGCCTCTTTCTTTCTCCGTCTCTTCCTCATCTCTCTACCAACAAGGATCAGCCCAAATATACACACAAAAGAGAACAACAATCCCATCGCCACACTACCAGCAAGGGACGCTGGTCTCCTTCCATGAGATCTCTGATGATGAGCATAACCGTCTGCATTTGAAGGATCACACCGCGGAAGAGGATAACCACAGAGACCAGGATTGTTCAAGAACTTAGCCGGTGGAAAAGTCTCAAACTGACCCATCTCAGGAATCGGACCAGACAAATTATTATTCGACAAATCGATTTCCGTAAGCATAGTAAGAGCTGACATAGCCTGAGGAATCCTCCCATCGAGCTTATTGCTTGAAAGATCAAGAATGTTTAAACCTCTTAGATCACCTACCTCATCAGGAATCGAACCAGAGATATCGTTATGACCCAAATTGAGAATAAACAGATAAGGCATCGAACCAATCTCCTTCGGTATGTATCCAGACAACATGTTGTAAGACATGTCCAGAAACATCATCGAACCATTGTTATCAAACGTCGGCGAAGTGTGACCTCCATAGACTCTGCTAGTGATATTACAAGGGTTCCTCGTTGAAAGCCGGTTTAATTGTTCGGATCTGATTCCTTGAAACTCAAGTAAATTACCAGCTCCATGACACTCTTTCTTCATCCCATCGTTTTTGATATAAACGTACCTCTTACCGGCGATGAAATTGGCAGCGATTTTCCCGGATTGTTTAAACATCGCCGCCGGAATCGTTCCATTGAAGAGATTGGTGTTGAGATCAAGCCAGATTAAGCTTCTGCAGTCGCCGAGCTCAGCCGGAATGTTCCCGGAGAATGAATTGTTGCTTAGCTTGAGGATAGCGAGATTCTCTAACCGGCCAATCCATTTCGGAATCTCACCGGTTAACCGGTTATTCGACAGAGAAATCCAGTTAAGATTGGTACAGTTACTTAAACCGGAAGGGATTTCACCGGTTAAATCGTTGAAGTCGAGGATCAGAGTCTCTAAGGTCTTGACATACATGAGCTCCTGAGGGATCTCTCCTTCTAACATATTCAGCCATAGTTTCAGATCTCGAAGCTTCGATAGAGAGCCTAAGCTCGAAGGGATTGTCCCGGAGAGGTAATTGAAGCTCAAGTGAAGCGAAACCAGCTCAGAACAGTTGCTTAAAGTCGGTGGAATCTTCCCGGTGAAGCCATTGTTCTGAAGGTAAAGCTCCTGCAGAGTGTTTTTAGGGTTCTGGCAGAGATTTGGGAGAATCGGACCGGAGAAATTGTTGGAGCTGAGATCTAACGTTAGCAACGAAGCGGATAGATTCGTCAGAGATTCCGGTAATTCGCCGGAAAACTCGTTGAAAGACAGATCAAGTACTTTGAGTCCTCTCATCTTCAACAACGTATCCATCGGTAACTCGCCAGAGAAGTTGTTACTCGACAACGCGAGTGATTCGAGAAGAGAACATGAACCGAAGAATGGAGGAACCGCACCGTAGAAATGATTTCCAGAGAGATCGAGACCAGTGAGTGTATCACACGCGCCGGAGAGAAAGTCAGGGATCTCGCCGGTGAATTTGTTCTCGGCCAGAGAGAGGTATTGGAGACTTTTAAGCGGTAGCGGAGGGATTGGTCCGACGAATTGGTTACTAGAGATGTTCAACAACTTGAGCTCTGTGCAAGTAGAGATAGCACGGGAGAAATCGCCGGATAATTTGTTCCCGGAGATGTCAAGATGTTGCAGAGCAGAGCAATCTCCGAGGAAAGGAATCCCAGTGGAGAAATTGTTGGAGGAAACATCGAGAAACTCGAGATTCACGCAGCGAGAAACATCGACGTCTCCACTGATTTTGTTTCCGCTAATCGCTAAATGTTTCAACTCTCCACACCCATCGGAGAGAACCCAACCAACGACGTTAGCACCGGAGATTGAATTCGCAGAAAGATCCAGAACTTCCAAGCTGTTTAGCTTCAACCCACCTGAAACTTTCCCGGGAAAATCAAGTGTATTGGAAGAGACGTTAAGAAACTTCAGACCGGAGCAAGAACCAAGGCTTGTTAGAGTCGTTACAGGACCCGAAAGAGAGTTTCTAGATAGATCCAAGCTGGTTAAAGAAGCAGAGCACTTGAAGCCAGAAACGGAGCCATTGATGTGTGAGTTTGAGAGAAACAGAGACTCTAATCCGGTGAGAGACAGGAGAGACGAGGACACGGCACTGAATCCGACGTTGAGAGGCTTGGAGCTGAGATCAATCGAAGTAACTTTGTCGTCTCTGCAAGTAACGCCATCGAAAGTACACGGGTTTTTGTTGGAAGACCAGTCTGGGAGAAGATTCTTGTCAGGAAGAACGTCTTTGAAGCTTATAAGCTGATGGATTTCTCTGTATAAAGACTGAGATGGTGAAGCTTGAAATGAAAGAGAAAAGAAGGAGAAGAAGAAGAGAGTTGTTACAGAGAGAAAGAAGCTTGAAAAAGTCTTCATTTCTCAAGAGTTTGTGAGAGAGAAAAGTGTGGGAAGTAGAGAAGATGAAAGGGGGAATCTAGGGTTTTGGTTCCACCATTAGAGAGGAAGTGGAAGCTCTAGAGATAGAAAGAGAGAGATTGAGGAAAGCAGAAAGAGAGGAGAGAGAGAAGAGAGTCAAAAGACAGAAGAAGGAAGATGGAAGAAGGTATTTATCAAATGGTGAAGGGAAGAGTGGTCACAGCTGTGCACTCACATGCCATGTTACCTCTTCTTCTGATTATTATAAAAATTATATATATTAATTTCAATTTCGATAACAGATACAAACAAATAATACTACTTTTAATTATTGTATGTGGTTATAAAAAAAAAGTTAATTAATGCAAGAGGATACTAAAAATAAATAAAATAATGGCATCACAAAATCCTTAATCTCATAGTAGCTTTTGTTAAGTTTAAGTTAAAGAAATGAGGTATTTTGTCTGTACATGAGAGAGGTGTTTAATTAACGTGAGATTAGGGGATGGGATCAAGTCTTCTGCAAGCTACATATCCTACTTACCCTTTTTAAACTCTTCTTAAGACTTTATTGTAACATTTGTATACATTTTACCCCCAACCACCTATCTCTTGATTCTCTTCTCAATATTTTTAAAACACAAGTCTAATCTGATCTTCTGTTTAGTGCTGGGTTTTTTTTTATAATAAGCATATATATTCATTGATTTTTATTTTTATTAAAAAAAAAATCAAGATAATTCATGTTATATTTTTCTTCTTACTTGGTTGGATCTTGATCGGTGAATTATTGGTGTATGCACTCACTGTCACCCAATATGCAAAACTTTTGATTCTGATATAAAGATGCCAGCAACTAACTAATTCCACATTTATGGACTAATGGTTAAGTAGTGTTCAGTAAAAATGGAACATAGTATAAGCATCTAAATTTCTTTTATATTGATACTCATATACAACAAGATTTGGAGCATTCAATGTGATAGTTTGAAAGAGTTCAAATTTACTTTAATGTTAAGGTAATACATACATATTTTTACATGAATTTCACACCAACCACAAACATTTCACATTAACACTCTTCTCTTGTTCACTCTCACTTGTATCTGAAAGAAAAACTAAAAATAAAGTGGAGGAGAGATTGTCTCTATAGCTTTTTGCAAAAGAGAAACAAAAAAAAAAACGAACGTACGTGTGAGAGACGATTGGGACATGAGTGTCAATTAATGGCAGATTCCATCTCTTTTTAATAATCAGAGAAGTATTATTATTAGTTTTCGATAAACCTTTTCCCACTAATTAATCCCTCCTTTCACTTTTAAACTGCTTTCTTTTTCTCTGGCACTTACATAGACGGATAGACCAAACTTCTCTTAAAGCCTTATTCTATTATTTTTTCCTTCTGTCGCAGTTTTATAGAGATATTTCGTAATTATGTACAAACCCTACGTGCAGCTGTACCCGGTGTATACATAGTTACATAATTAACAAAAAATTCACTTTATACACATAGTTTTGGGTAACAGGAACTTGACTACTTGAGTAGTAAACTTTTCAATTAAATTCGAGATATGTTACTATCACTTTAACTTTTGTAGAGAAAATGTCGTCTGCAATGGTAACTGGTTTGAAGGTTCAACTTTCAGCGAATAATACTGCGATACCATTTTCAAATAAAGAAGGAAGATCATAGAGAATGACATTTGTGTAACTATCTATCGCAAGTGTAACACTTTTTTTGGAAGGTTTGTATAAGTACAATTGAACAGAAAAACAAACAACCTGATAGAATACTATATTGGTACAAGTAACTTTTTAAATACAAACTGAATGAAAAGTATGTTTAGTGATGTATTAATTTCGTATAATAGAACATTTTATTCTATAATGTCATCATAATCAAGCAAAACGCCAAAATAGTGTAATGATTCTAACTTCCAAAAAAGGGACGAAACTGTCCTCCCCACACTCTCATTTATAAGCGCTCGTGTGACAAATCACCCACGCTCTCTGCTCGCGCGTCAGACATACGTGAACACAAAACGGCGTTGTTTCTACATCGAGCCACCATTGCGACGTGGTCTACACGCGCTCATGGAGGTGAGTGCGATTGGTGGAGAGAGAGAGTGTGTCTATCTATCTAAAGTGTGACTAACACAGACGTTCGTAAATGTTAGCAGTGTAGTACACTGTACGAGATGGACCCCACAACGGTCTGAAACAAATCTTAGCCATTGATGTTATCTCAACGGTCAGGATTTAACCTGGTAAATATATACTGAATTTTAGCTATATTCTCGTCATCGTCGGTAAATCTAATGTAGCACTACCGTATCTGTAATCTAACAGTAAATCTAGTGACGAAAGTTGCACTTCCTCTCCATGTAAATACGAAAAGGCCCTTGGATTTTGGTTGGTGGGACCTAATAGAGGGCATATAAGTCATTTCTTTTTGCTCTTCAGCAGAGTTATTACTACCATACAACAAAATTCTCTTTTCTTCTTTTCCTTTTACTTTTTTTTTTAACTGACAAATGCATCTCATTCTTTTCATTTTTTTTGTAAATTGGTAAAATTTAACTATTTATCACTAGTTACCACTTTCCAAGTGTCTTAATAGTAAGTAATGATAATATCGACTGGAATTTGGAATTTACTATTACAAAATTTAAATACAACAGTCAATTTCTAACTAAGTTTTAGCATGTAAAAATAAGCCCGAAAATATAATAAATTTAATTGGTATCTTAAAAGTAGCGTTTGATCTCTTTCTTGTTAGATTTGAATCCGTTCTGTACCAAAACAAGTAAAAACGTTTCTATAAACAATTAATAATGTGGACTCAGTATACAAAATTTCTGCTAATGCAAGTTTTATTATGGCGACCGAAATAAAAAATGCAATAATGAATTTTGCCGAACCACAAAAAAAAGGGAAATGCTGACTCGACAGTCAAGCCAATTACATCTATTTATACAGAAGTATATGGGACCCATTGGACGATAATTTTCCTTAACAGGCCCTACTCTTGATGGGCCTCATCTCTTTCTTTAATACAGTATTTGTTTTTTAAAAAGGGTAGAACTTAATTTAAATTTAAAAAAATCCTCACAGAAAGGGTTAAAAGAATAAACTGGAAATTATCATTATCGTAACAAAGAAAAAAAATGAGAACAATTATCATTATCGTGAATAGATGATCAGTTTTCTGGGACCCACCAAAGCTAAGAAACTACACGTGCTCATGTCCAGGTTGATGACGTGGCAAAATTTCGCACGTTGATATGTCGTCTTTTGACCATCAGTCTCTCCCAATTTCTGGTTTTATTATATTTTCTTCATTATGATACAGATTCTCATTAACTTTTTTTTTTTTGTGGCGGTAAATGTTACCTAACTTTTGCTCCATAAAACTGAAAAAAATCATGTAAGAAATTTGAATATAATATGTACTGACAAGTGAAAACAGCAATCGATAATGTTTTAAAGCTGGATTGGTTCTTCTTCTTTCTTCTGATGCATAGATGCAATAATAATTTAAAGTATAATGTTTTGTCTTATAATTTGAGAAGCCAGCTTTGTTGAGTACTTTCAATGGTTTCCAGATCCTCCTGAAACGCGTGACAACACGAAACATCGCATATTTGTTTGTTCCGAATTATTGAACATTTTCAGTTTTAAATATCTTTTATTTTTGGATTTTCGTCTTCGTTTCTTTCAATAGGTTTATTTATATGTTTTGTAAGAACTATCTGGTTTTTAGTTTAAAACCCCAGTGTATATTTTTGTACGAATTTAAGGTTGGATTTTTACATGAACTTATACGAAATGCTCCTACCAAAATAATACCTTTTTAGTTGAAAAGTGAGACATTTTTATGTATCTTATTTTGTATTGAAATCTCCAGTATTATAGTTTTAAAATTATATACATAAAAATTTTAAATTACAATATCTTTACGTCTTTCCTTTCCCGTTCAATTACAAAATATCTTTTCGAAAAAATAATTACAATAAAATGAACTAAAAAGCTAAATCCAGATAGTTGTGTGGGTGAGCTAATGAGTGGTGGTTGATTAGATAACAACAATAATAAGAAAGAATGCAAAGTTACGAGACAATTCAATGGAAGTGGGAGATAAGCGGGTGGCTTTTTGCGGCCATCTCTCTACTCCTCACTACCTTTCCTTTTCTTCTTTTTCCCTAACTTTTTAGCTTATGCAACAAATTTTAATTATTGTTTGTGTAGATTTAGGATTGTTTTTGGTGTTTTAGCTTGGGATAATCTTTAGGAGATTAAAAAAATATATCATTTATCACAAAATGGCAAATAGACAAATAGTTAAAAGTTATTATCTTTTTTTCTTGTCAAACACTTAAAAGTTACTATCTAAAACACCGATATGATATTAAAATCATTTTAACGCTCAAGTTAGATAACTCAAAATGTGGTAAGAGTTCACCGTATCGCCATTATCTGAAAATTTTCTACAAGCCTACAAGATCTTCCGCACATATTTTTATTTTTATAAATCAATAATCCAAAATCAGAACAATTGTATTGATCTAAATATATTAAATTATGGATATTTTAAAGTGAAAGTTTGAGAAATCAAATTATCCACGAAAAATGTGTGTCTGTATACTGGTAAACTATATGTAATAAGACCACCAAATTCATTACATAATATATCAATTTTGATGATGTAATGATGGTAAACAATAATAGTTTGTTTTCCTAAAGTGCAATAATCTCAATACATCGTATGCAGTTGTATTTGGACCAGATTATAAAACTATTGATTAATTATTGTATTGAAAATCGCCGTACAAACACAAATTTCGAATATCTTAACTGTTTTCAACTTTTCATGATATGATTTAGAATTAAATTACATCACAACCTTTGACCGCCAATCTTAACCTAAATAGCTGTCTAAATTAGCATTTTTGTTAATTGTTATAAGCAAAACACATTCAATTGCATATTTTTGCCAAATTAAAAGCCGTATGTAACATGTCTTATAATAAATTAAATATAACATGTCTTATATATATATTTTTTTTTGGGTTGAAACTCCTTATAGTTCAAAGACGGGTTTTGATTAATTGATTAAGTACCTGAAACCATTTCTGGAGTCTAGAGAACATGACGTGATATATCAACGAGGGCGAATCACGTATGTTTTGCACGTAATCTTCAAAAACCTTATCTCTTAAGCTGGTCGTATGAATCAAAATCACGTAGTTACGCGCTCTATCTACTTTGTTTCATAGTTTGTATTTATACTATTGTAACGACCCAGCAAGTGACCCCACGAAGGACCCACGTTTTAGGTCTAACATAAAGGAATTATTTAGACTATATATATATATATGATGAACCCCATATATGATTGAAAATTAACATATTAAGTTAATCGTTTTATTCTTCTGTCTGCTGGATTTATCGTTAAATTTCCATTGACATGTTAAGCTAATATGAAAATACAAAGACCTTAATAGTTAATACTTGCTCTACTTGGAAAATTTGAAAGGTTTTTTGGTCAATGAAGACAATGGATGTGTCCTTTCAAATAAATTTTAATTAAGTCCCGAGCTGTTTCCAGCCAAAACATCTATCTAACACCTAATTGTTAGGCCAGTTTAGAATTTTGTATGAAATTTATATTTGCATCCCAAACCCCATTTAAAATCAACATGTACGTCAGGGTATCGAATAATAATTCGTCTGTCATATCTCCTTAATAAAATTATTTTCGTCTTCATATGTATATCAACTTCAAGTAGCAAAATATGACGAGTAATGCTAGCTCAATACAGGTTTGACTTTTGTTTTATGTTTGTATTAGGTTTTAGTATTAATAGATACAACTACAAATAATTCTGTTTAAAACATCAAATACACTATATAATATATTTTTAAAGTACAAAACTAGTAAGTAGTTTGGTGTAGTTTATTTTCTCTTTATTCGTAGAGACAAACTCAGGTTTATTTAGCGATTACAAAACGGGGAAATTCGTGTGGGCTTCCTCCGATAACGGGTATAAACTTCTTCTTTTTCTTTCACAAAGAAAAAAAATAAAATCACACATTTCTGTCCTTCAAACAATCAAACGTCAAATAACAGACGCACGTGTGAGGAGAGATCCCGTTTAACACTACACGCACACGTAAGCAGAGCTGTTTTCGTTAGAACTTTCCCGTTTCGGTTATCTCCACACGCAACGACCTCTTTAAAACAGAGCTTTACACGTGTGCGCGCCCCCGTTTATTTTCTCGTTCGCTCTTTTGTCTTAAAGACTCTTAACTTAAAAGTCTTGACAATTAAAAGAGACGTCAAAAGAGAAAAAAAGAGAATTTTTTGAATTAAAACCCTTATAACACGGCGATTAACGGGGGTGAATCCATGTGCTTGATATAGAATGATATGGTTGATGATATTTTTAAAATTAAGATTACGTAAATGACCATGATGATATCTCCAACAATAAATGCTAAAGATTGCATTCAAGGAACCATTGAATAATTCCGTTCATTTTGAATGCAGATATTTCTTTTAGTATGATAAAACTCATATGGTCCCAAGAATAAATATTCACGTTACGAAAGAAAATACCTACAAAAGTGGATATTGCAGGTGACTGTAATAATTCATAAGAGACAAAAATTGTTAAAAATAAAATAAAATTGAGATTTTCTTATTTATCGCTCCGTATGGATGATGTTTCTTTTGGGAGAATTAGGCAAAAAAATGCAAAATGCAAAAGGCCAAAAAAGGATTTACCAATATGTAAGATTCATAAAAACAAAAAGCTCTGTAAGAAAAGAAAATTATAGTTCTTGAAATTAAATAATTAAATCCCTTTCTTTTTTTTGGTTTATAAATAATATCCCATTTGATAACTCTACCTGTTTGTATCTGAGTATCTTGTTTTTGTTTCTATGTCAATGCGATTCACTTCTTTCTTCTACACCTTTTCATCAGATTCGTTTGTTTCAGATAGTTTCTGTGACTTGGTTATGGGAATAGACAGGCTACGACGTTCTTTACCACCCGGTTTAGAAGATGCATTACCGTACCAGATCATACCGAGTATAGCAATCAGCATTCCAAGCACTACTTGTAGGTTTAATCCTTCCTTACCGAAGAAAGTGAATCCCAAAACCAAAACCAGAATTGTCTTCATGTGACCAAGTACTTGGAAAGACACCGCCGTGAATCTTCCAATACAGATGAATTGGCTGAGATTGGTCCCAACCGCGATACTGCACGAGAGTATTAAGAAGAACTGCCCAAAAAATTGTGTTAGATAGAGCTTAGGAAAGACAAATCCAACAGAGTATAACAATCAGTTCTTGAGATGGAATAAATGCGAATTGGTATGACTACTAATACTACACTATGTTCCAAATACTCATTGCTCTGTTTTGAATCGTAGGAGACTTTGTAAAGAAACGGAGAAGAAACTTTACCAGAGATACAAATGAAAAGTTGTATGCATCCACTCTTTGGTTAGTCAACCAGTAGTCTAGAAATGGTCCGACCAACAACAATGACGCAGCTTGAACTGGAGCGGTATGCGCCAGTAAATTGAAAGAACCGAGTGAATATTTCCGTTGTAGATAATGTACATACTGCAGCAGGGTGTAGTTACAATTGTTAGAAAACAGATTTTCCTTTTCGGTTTACAAGTAAAGTTAGATGATATACAATGAATGTGTGGGATCAGGATCACGATATCAGGATGAATTTGACCAAGATCTGACCAAATTTGACAATAGATTAACGTTTCAGGCACTACTTACGTATTGCTGAAGCGCGGTGCTCCAGACAGCAATAGCGGCAGCTAGAAATCCGTTGAGATTGACACTAACATCGGTTACAGTACAGACGGCAACACCAGCAAGAACTAACAAAATGCTAAGCTTTGTATCTCTTGAATACCTGACATTGTCAAGCATAACTTCTAGAAGACAAGAAACCGGGATCATACTCAGCTTCGCAATCTGCAATGCCAACACACTCGTTTCAAGATCTTACTAAAAAAAACTTTAAACGAAGGAAAACGTAAATCCGCATCGAGATGAAAAAGGACAGACCTGGTAGAAGCCAACAGAATTCCACATGAGACTGACGTTCATCCCAACGATAGAGAAGTTAGCGAACAAAACGAATTTCAAAAGATCAGGCCAAGGAAGCTGAGAAGGTTGGATATAACCAAGCCATGTCAAGAAAGTTGTCAACAATGTCGTTGTTCCGAAATGCAAACCGGTTAATGTAGTAGCTGTATCACATTAAGAAACAGATCTTAAATCAGTTTTAGTAGTGAGTTGAAACAAGTCAACCCCGTTGACTAATATTTCAAGGGAAGAGTTTGTGATAAAAGAAGAAAAACTCACCGAAACTAAAGCCATAAGTAGCCATTAAAGCTTTGTTAACGAGGATGATTCCAACGGAAGTAACCACATTGAATAGCCATGATGCAATGTCTAATGCCGCTTTCTGATCCGTCTTGCTTGTAGTAGCACTCATTTTTTTAAACATCTCAAATTCAGATCTCTGCAGATTTCAATTTTTCAAATTAGAGGAAACAACAAATAAAGTGAGTAGAATCAAGTGTAGATCTTATGATCAAACCTATGCAATCGCAATTGAAAATCATCAAAACGCAAAAAAAAAAAAAAAAAA
>Ga0041059_1001423_pt1 | contig 19020 bp, 12 predicted proteins | sample AraColnosormetaG_FD_56232 | JGI IMG/M metagenome (GOLD analysis project Ga0041059, IMG submission 56232) | Arabidopsis roots microbial communities from North Carolina, USA - Col MF nosort | ecosystem: Host-associated > Plants > Roots > Unclassified | place: USA: North Carolina | collected...
AAGAGGAAGGGGGCGAGAGAAAGGAATGAGCAAAATAATACGCACTGTGATTTTGGAAGCGTAGGGCTCTCTTTTCTTTTTTCAATTTTGTTTTGCATTCCTTTGTAGCTTTTTAATATTGAGTTTTTTTGTTTGTTTTAATCTGAATCTTTGGTAAATAATGATAACCAAATTGTTGTCACAATCTTTTTTTGTCCACAAATATATTTAAATTAGGATTTAGGATATCTTCTGAATATTTACACTACATAATAATGACAAACATAAAACATAGTATTTAAGAAAATAAGAAGAAGATAAGTTTTGATTGTAACTTGATCATATTAAATCTCAACTATCTCAAACGATGTTACCCATATCATTATGAGATGAGCGATTTAATGATTAGCATATTATTATTTATATTTTTACATCTCAGTAACGTATTATTGTTTTCTATGTAAATATTTAAATTATCAAATAATTATAATACGTTATTATTATCCCCACCATGATAATTACATATATATTTAATTTACTGAATAAGTTTATTTTTTTTGTCTTTGGTAATTTCTTTTACAATACCAAATTAAAATATTTTAAAAATTGGATTTCAAAAACATAATGAGTTATATGGTTGTCCAAATATTTACCAGGTCCAGTACGCTTTTAGCATTATTAATAGCAATTAGCAACTCTAGGGATTGTCATTTACATAAACAAATCTTCAATTTTTTCATTAATTTTCCTGTGTTTTGGGTCCCTATTGCTTCTAAATTCTAATAAACCGTCCAGATATTGCTGTTATGGAAACAATTTTTCAATAAATCTCATCAACTGATTCTATCAAAATCTAATCACTAGGCTTTTTCCCATTAGCATTAGCGCATAACAAAGTTTTGAATATTAATATCATTATCCATAGGCAGCTTAGATTTTTTTTCCTTAGCATCAAATTAAACTCAAAACCGAACCAAACCGTAAATCCACAAACTAATTTTGGTTCGAATTTAAAAACATTATCTTTTAATTTTGTCATGCCCCCTCTGCTAAGTGCAACCATTCGTCTTCTCGCTTCATCGTTTTCTCTTTTCCGATGGCAAAAGCTTGCCTCTTGCAGTCTACTCTACTCCCAGCTTACTCTCCACTTCACAAACTTCGTAATCAAAACATCACCCTCTCTTTCTCACCGCTTCCGCTGTCCCGATGCCGTCCCGGAATCCACTGCTCAGTTTCGGCCGGTGAGACTACAATACAATCCATGGAGGAAGCTCCGAAGATATCATGGGGATGCGAGATTGATTCACTTGAGAACGCTACTTCTCTTCAGAACTGGCTCTCTGATTCAGGTCTCCCTCCGCAGAAAATGGCTATTGATAGAGTCGACATCGGTGAGCGAGGCCTCGTCGCTTCACAGAATCTCAGAAAAGGAGAGAAATTGCTCTTCGTTCCTCCTTCTCTCGTCATCAGTGCTGATTCCGTAAGTTCACACTCCTAATTTCACTCGGAATCAAAGAATCTAATCTTATATTCCTTGATCTCACTTGCAAGCAATCCCTCACCTCTTGTTCAGATCAATGCAAGGTTAAAGTATCTGGCTTTCATGAATGTGAATATCTAATATCGGAGATTGGGTTTTAGGAATGGACCAACGCAGAAGCTGGTGAAGTGATGAAACGTTATGATGTTCCAGATTGGCCTTTGCTCGCCACTTATCTTATAAGTGAAGCAAGTCTTCAGAAAAGCTCAAGATGGTTTAACTATATCTCAGCTCTTCCCCGACAACCTTACTCGCTTTTATACTGGTAAGTTTTGTACTTGTTTCTGTAGCTGAACTTTGGTCTCAGTTTCTTACTCCCTACAGCCTTTTTGTACTATTTCAGGACTCGGACAGAGCTTGATATGTACTTGGAAGCTTCTCAGATTCGAGAACGGGCAATTGAAAGAATCACCAATGTTGTTGGAACGTGAGATATTGTTCTTTCTTTCTTTCTTTCTCTCAACTGCTGGAAATCATTGATGCAGTCACTAGTACTTATTGTTTGTAGGCTAGGGGGTTGATGATTATGTCTTGCAAGACACTGCTCATGTCTTTTTCCTTTTTCTTTTCCTCAGTTATGAAGATCTAAGAAGCAGGATATTTTCCAAACACCCTCAACTTTTCCCTAAAGAGGTAACTGGTATACGCCCATTTTGCTACAGCTTACTATTTGGACATGTAATAAGATGCACTTCTGTAATTACAACTAGTGTTGGTTCTATTTTATTATCTGAGCTTAAATTTGTTTTGTCCACATGTATATGAGTGTGCTATTTCTTGGTTGCAGGTTTTCAATGATGAGACATTTAAGTGGTCTTTTGGAATCCTATTCTCACGGTTGGTAAGAACTACTGTATCATAAGCAATCATTATCTTGATAATTGATGTAAATCTAGATGTCTTGAATTTGAAACAACAGACTTGTTCTTTAATCTTAGCATGACTTTCTGCATAATATAGCTGTCTCCAACAATTTATTGTTTGAACAATGACCACTCACAACCAAAATATTGCATTATTTCGTTTCTCTTTCCTTCCGTGTGCTGCGTGCTTGTCTCTGCAATTCAGACTTAAGCTTCTCTAACACAGGTGCGGTTGCCTTCTATGGATGGAAGATTTGCCTTAGTTCCATGGGCAGATATGCTTAATCATAATTGTGAGGTACTTCTACTTATCTTTATGACCAATTAGCTCCTAGATTCTCCTAATCAGAAAGCATGATTGACTTATGGTAATCAATATTTCAAAATCTGCTTGGAAAGGTTGAGACGTTCCTGGATTATGATAAATCTTCAAAAGGAGTTGTCTTTACAACAGATCGACCATATCAACCAGGTGAGCAGGTAAATAAGATAAATTCATTCAGATAACCTGAGCGAGCATTGAAGTTTAATATAAGTCAGTGTATAACACAAAGAAGTCCCGTTTACACAGTTTGCCTTTTAGCGCTTCAGTAAGTCAGTCCAAAGTGGAACCAATGTTGTCTGAAGTCTCTGATATGTTTCAGTAACATGACATTGTGCAGGTTTTCATATCCTATGGGAATAAATCTAACGGAGAGCTATTGTTATCTTATGGGTTTGTTCCCAGAGAAGGAACCAATCCTAGTGATTCAGTAGAACTAGCATTATCACTTAGGAAAAACGATAAGTGTTACGAGGAAAAGCTGGATGCTTTAAAGAAACACGGATTATCGACGTATTCCATTCTCCACCATCCATGTTCCCCTCTCAAATTTGTAGATCTCTCTTGATTAACTTGAGTTTTGTTTTGATTGTTTGTGTTAACTTTTCTCTGGCAGACCTCAATGCTTTCCCGTAAGGATAACGGGTTGGCCAATGGAGCTAATGGCATATGCTTATCTTGTGGTGAGCCCTCCAGATATGAGAAACAACTTTGAAGAGGTTTGGCAACTCCATCTTGACCCTTTTTACCATCCAATTCTTCCCAAATTCATAATACATCTCTTATCAATTATTATCCATTTCAGATGGCGAAAGCTGCTTCAAATAAGACATCAACAAAGAATGATCTAAAATATCCTGAAATCGAGGAAGACGCATTGCAGTTCATACTGGACTCATGCGAAACAAGCATATCAAAGTACAGCCGATTTCTAAAGGTAAGTAACAAAACAGCTCATCTCTCTCTCTTTGTGGGAAAATTTTCACTCCATCTGCTTATAGTTTGCTTTGTCAATTATCTAATTGTAGGAAAGTGGATCAATGGATTTGGACATAACATCTCCAAAACAGTTGAACCGAAAAGCGTTTCTGAAACAGCTAGCTGTAGACTTGTCCACTAGTGAGCGCAGGATACTGTACCGTGCTCAATACGTAAGGAACAACTTTCTAGCCAATACGATAGATAAGAGTCTGTGGATCGATCCATGATATTGTGGAATCTGTGTTTTTTTTTTTGTTTTGTTTGGGTCAGATTCTGAGGAGGAGACTGAGAGATATCAGAAGTGGTGAGCTGAAGGCTCTACGGCTCTTCAGTGGACTTAGGAACTTCTTCAAGTGAATGTTGAATGAGGACATTTCAACAGCTTTAAGATGGATCAAAGGTAGGCCTCGTTGTGCTTCAACCAAAAATGTAGTTTTTTATTACAAAAAAATTGAACGTTGGTGTAGGCATGGTTGGATCTGTCTCACTCGTATAGGAATATATTGGTCCAGCCATATATGTAATTTGATCATTTTCTATAAACTCAAAACCTGAACCTAAATTGATTAATTAAGGAAACGCATGAGAGAGTAAGGGTAGAAACATGTTCTTCGTATTTGATCCGAATCGAACTGAAATAATCGATCCAACAAACAAAGATAATTTGAAAATTAAGAATATATCTGACTACAACTCATAACGAAAACCGTACCAAAACTCACACTCCTTGTTACCGCAAACAAGATAATCTGATGGTACACGTCAGAACATTTGTTTCTTTAGCAAAGCAAGTAAACATTCCACTGTGGCAAAGTAAAAAACGAGAAACCTATAAAGTCTTCCTAATGAAACGTACTGATTTTATGGAGTTTCCATTTTCGACATAATATGACGTGGCAATATCTAAATGGTTTAAAGATGTTTTATCTCCAATGATATAACGCCACGTAAGCCCGCTGACCAAATAACCCAAAGAGTAAGCAAGCGACGTCGTTTATAGTTTGATGATCTTGTCGGGTAACGAAACTGCCCCTTGAGTCAAAACAGGCTTCTTCGTGTCCGATTCTGAACGAGCTCGCTCTTTCTCATCCAATTCTCTCCACCGTCTTCTACTCCGATCAATCTTCAAATTTTCTTAACACTCATCGACCAGATCGAGTTTCCATCGATCTAATCAATCAATCATCAGATTTGATCTTCTCAAGAAGGTAAATCCCTCTCACTCTCTGTGTCAAACCTAATCACCTCGTAGGAATCGAAATTGGAACAATTCAATTTGGTTTGGTTTGGAATCTCTAGTCGATTCTTCTTCTAAACGATTGAATTGCGTTTTGTGCTTTGATATAATTCGAAATTATTGTGGCAGATGAGCTTGAAGGGTACGATCGTATTACTAGGGCTCTTATGGAGCTTCCAGGCTACGTTAGGGATTAGATTCGTGATAGACCGTGAAGAATGTTTCTCCCACAAGGCTGAATATGAAGGTGATACGCTTCATGTCTCTTTCGTCGTCATCAAGTCTGACTCTCAATGGCATTTTAACGAGGATGGTGTAGATCTTGTGGTATGACTTTTTTTCTTCTAATTGAACTTTTCTACATTCTACATTGCAAAATCGTCGAAAATCAATAGAATTGGTATTCCTAAACAATGCTTAGGATTTCCATTGTTAATGTTGGTAGATAATTTGAAGTATGTATTGATAAAGAATTTGGTTACTCTTTAAAGCTGTTATATTGTACCATCTGGTTAATTTGGTGGTTGTTGTTGTTGTTGATATATTTTGGATGCATTTTGAATAGATACATGGCCCAACAGGCGAACAAATTCATGACTTCAGGGAGCAGATAAGCGCAAAGCATGATTTTGTTGTCCAAAAAAAAGGGGTTTACAGATTCTGTTTCACAAACAAGTCTCCTTATCATGAAACCATTGACTTCGATGTACAGCTTGGTCACTTTGCATACTACGATCAACACGCAAAGGACGGTAAGGATTATCTGTTTAGTTTTGTTTCAGTTTCGTTTGGTGATGAGGTATTTAGCTGAAGATGGTTTTTGTGCAGAGCATTTCACTCCCTTGATGGAGCAAATATCAAAGTTAGAGGAGGCTCTTTACAACATCCAATTTGAACAACATTGGTTAGAAGCTCAGACCGATCGTCAAGCTATCGGTAACATTTTTTCCTCTAAAAACCACATTTGTTGTTCTCACTTCAATATTGAGTGATGGTTTGAATATGGTTGTTCCTTGTGCAGTGAACGAGAACATGAGCAAAAGAGCAGTACACAAAGCTTTGTTCGAGTCGTTTGCACTGATTGGGGCAAGTTTTCTCCAAGTTTATCTTCTGCGTCGCTTGTTTGAACGCAAACTCGGCATGTCTCGTGTCTAAAAGTATCGAGTTTATTATGACTTTGAACTTATTTTGCCTTAAAATGTACCAGGGAATCTTTACTTAAAACCTTTTTACAGACAGATCGTAGTTCATTGGAAGATTTGCTTTCTCCCATGTTCAAGAACTAATCCTCTCGTGATGATAATTCTTTTTTTTCTCTTTATTAACAGACAACTTTTCCACAAGCTAGGTTTTCATTTCAATAGAGAAAATAGTGATTCCTTAAAACCTTTTTTCCCTAAAACAAAGAGAATAACAATGTGATCAAGCTTTGAATAAGACGTGTCAAAAGTACTCAAAATCCCTTAACTGGATTCGAACTCTTATAGAGAAGGTTATAAAAGTGGACACTAGACTAAGTTAGTTGGGCCCAGAGTAGATAGATAAAGCCAGCTATCATTTTCTTAGTCGTCGTACAAGTTACCTGAAAATAAAATAAAAACACAAACTTTCCTGAAAAAGTCGTCTCCAGTTTTAAGCATTGATAAATCCGACAAGAAGTCCGATTTTGTTCCATAGCTTGCTTGTGTTTTTAGTGGATTGAGTCACTGAAAGAGAAATCATAAGGCTTTGTTGATGATGGATCATTTGGTGGAGACGAATTCAGTTCCGAGCAGATTGGTGGAAGAAAGGCTTGATGAGATTCGTAGAGTAATGGGTAAAGCTGATGACGACCCGTTAAGGATCGTTGGTGTAGGAGCTGGTGCTTGGGGAAGCGTTTTCATTGCAATGTTGCAGGAAAATTACGGTAAGTTTAGGGGCAAAGTTAGTGTGAGAATCTGGAGAAGAGGAGGCAGAGCAATCGATAAAGCCACAGCTGAACATTTGTTCGAAGTGATTAATTCGAGGGAAGAATTGTTGAGGAGGTTGATAAGAAGGTGTGCTTATCTCAAGTATGTGGAAGCTAGATTAGGGGATAGGGTTTTATATGCTGATGAGATATTGAAAGATGGGTTTTGCTTGAATATGATTGAGACTCCTTTGTGTCCTTTGAAAGTTGTGACTAATCTTCAAGAAGCTGTTTGGGATGCTGATATTGTCATCAATGGTTTACCATCAACTGAGACGTTTCAGGTGTTCAATGAGATTAGTAAGTATTGGAAAGAGAGGGTTAATGCTCCTGTTATTATCTCTTTGGCTAAAGGTGTGGAAGCAGAGTTTGAGCCTCATCCTCGGATTGTTACTCCTACGCAAATGATCCATCGAGCGAGTAAATTCACTTCCCATTGTCTTTTATCTGATTGCTAGATGAATATTTGATATCATCTTCCTTAGTATTTTTGTTGATGTAGAGAAACTTTCTATTTTTATTAAGGTTATATGAGTATTGACTGTGTTGGCGTTGAAGTGTATGATCAGTAGTTGTTGTCATTGGAAATTCTACAGTTTGCTTGTCATATTCTCTTTGCAGCTGGTATTCCTCTTGAGAACATTCTCTACCTTGGGGGACCTAATATTGCTTCCGAGGTATACAATAAAGAGTACGCCAATGCACGGATTTGCGGGTCTGAAAAATGGAGGAAGCCTTTGGGAAAGTTTCTAAGGCAGTCTCATTTCATAGTCTGGGATAATAGTGACCTCATTACTCATGAAGTAATGGGTGGCTTGAAGAATGTTTATGCCATTGGTGCAGGTAAGATCAGGTGTCTTAAATGGTTATCTGAATAATAGTGATTCAAAGTAAATTACTGGAACTGGTGATCAGAGGTCAAAGTTTATGAGCTAGTGTTTGTTTTGGCGTTTTTGTATTCCACAGGAATGGTGGCTACACTGACTAAGGAAAGTGCTACCAGCAAATCAGTGTACTTTGCGCATTGTACTTCAGAGATGATTTTTATTACTCATTTATTGGCCAAGGAGCCAGAGAAACTCGCTGGGCCTTTGCTTGCGGATACCTATGTAACATTACTGAAAGGTCGTAATGCGTGGTACGGCCAGAAACTTGCAAAAGGAGAACTTAGCCTTGAAATGGGTGACAGCATCAAAGGCAAGGGAATGATTCAGGTACTCCATATATCTCAATGACTTCGGTTTTAAGTGTTAAATTAGCCTTAAATTATGTATGTTTGATATTGAGAATTTGTCGAATTTGTAACTTTCATCTGAGTCGAAATAGCAAGTGTCCATACCAGCAAAATTACTAAGAACTTTGTTCTGTATAATGTAAATTTATGTTCACAAAATCCAGTTTATAGCATAAAACAGTAAAGAGTATTGCACATTTCAAAGAAACTAAAGAATTTTGGAGATTGAATCTAAACGCCACTGAGAAAATACAAAATTCTGTCATACACTGTTGTTATCTTGTGGTCCTAGATTATTTATATGAAAGGCTAATGATGAAGTGCTTTGGATGATGTAATGTTCATAGGGGGTTTCTGCGGTGAAAGCATTTTTCGAGTTGTTGAACCAATCCTCGTTAAGTCTTCAACACCCTGAAGAGGGCAAGCCTGTAACTCCGGCTGAACTTTGTCCCATCTTAAAGATGCTCTACAGAATTCTTATAACAAGGTACTCTCATCTCTTTACTGGGTAAATAACATATCAACTTGGACCTCATTCATAAACATGATTCACACCTTGATGATGTTTTTAGAGAGTTCTCGTGTGAGGCGATTCTTGAGGCGCTGAGAGATGAAACGATGAATGACCCACGTGAACTCATCGAGATTGCTCACAGCCATCTCTTCTTCCAGCCATGGCTTCTTGGTCAGAAACCTTGAGCACTTTCTTCTGTATAAGTTCCCCTGCTAGGCTTTGGTGCAGACTTGTTTGTATTTTGAAGATTTATCAGAAATACGCAGAGTAGATAAGAGTTGTATACAATTTATAGTTGGAGAATAAAAGTTGTGTACTTTATAGTGAAACTCAGTCTCATATTATATCTTTGACTTTCCTTTCCTTAGAAACAGTTTTTATACAATTTATAAATATTGTGTATGGGAGCTAAAGATACATGCTATACCTATACATCACAAATTCTATATCTGATATTTGGAGCTTTAAAAGAATAAACTATCCACCAGACCACCAGTCATCATCATATCATCTTCTCAAATTTATCAAGCTTATTTACCCTTTGCATAGACCTCAGTACCAATAACATGAATATCCCTGCACACAAAAGAATATTTATGAAGCTTATGTATCCTTGTCATAGACCTGAAATATACCTGCATATACATCTACATGCACGTGTGTACAACAGCTTTGATACCTGCTCCAATGAAGGATCCATTGGCAACAAGCTGACTTCCTTGGTTGCTAAATGTAACCCCAATATTAAGTAGAGTTCCTCCAAGAACTGTATACATCGTCGCCATCTGCAGTATTGTCGCTTTCCGGGCTGCTCTTTCCGACTGAACCAATACGAACAAACAAAATCCACAATGGGTATCTATTGCTTTACAAAACCATGACAAAGCTTATTTACTTTAATACCAGTTCTGTCAGGGTGATTAGACCATGAAAAAACTGCTTTACCTCAAGAACCCGAACACGGAGTTTCAGATCGCCTGAATCGAGTTCTTTCACAAACTCTTCTATTCGCTGCACTCGATATGGCATAGACAGAGTAGAAGACCTGGCCTGTACAGGTTTTAAAGTTGAATTTAGTACAAATAGAAAGAAAAGAAGAAAAAACAGAGAAATGAAATAAAATACGAGGGAAAACATTACATCATCAGCCTGCTTTCTTATTTCTTGGACAAGCTGAGTTCCCGAGCGTTGCCTTTGTTTTAGATCCAGGAGTTCCTGTTTTTGTTGATATTCATGAGAATTGACACAATGATAAAAAAAGAGTAGACTGGCGATTGCAAAATATTTGGGTTTCGAGAAGAGAAAAGAGGTAAGAACCTGCGCATAAGGAGCCGCAACCTTCACAAAGGAAAATTCTGGATCAAGGATGTAACCAATACCTGCAAAATCAAAAGCATAACTGATGAGACTTGTGGAATATTATTACAAAAAGAAGATAAAAGAACAGATTGAATAGGCACCCTCAAGTGTGGAAAATGCTCGGATGACAAAGGTGAAAGTTGATGGGAAACGGAATGGCTGATCCTGGGAAATTGCAAACAGATCCTGCCATAGAAAGGAGGAATTTTTTAATGTAAGAACCACATAGAGATAGAGCTCAGCTTCTTTTTCAGGTACAGTTTTGATCGGTACCTCTCCAATAGCTGCCAAAGTCTGTTGCTGATCTGGTGATTGGCTTAATAGGTTGTCCAAGAAAAACTGAACAGATCTCCTTACCTAAAACAAACACGTATAAAGTTGCAATGAGATTACATATGTAAACTTCGCATAAATAAAGAGTGAGACTGTAAGGTTACCGATGAAAGATCTCCAGTGGGTTGAAGTGCTTCAAGGTCTATAAGGTTTTGCATGACCTGTAAAAACATTGAGTTAGTTTTCTTATTTTCAGATTGAGAATTAACCCTTGCAAGAAAAAATTACCTTTTTTGCATCTTTTTCATAAACAGAATAGAAGAGATCAAGTAATCTCTTCCGAGTAAATGTTTTGATCTCTCCCATCATGCCGAAGTCATAGTAGATGATTGATTCATCTACATCAATTGCAAGGTTTCCTGGGTGCGGATCCGCATGAAAGAAGCCGGTTTTGAGTATCTAAAACAGCCAAAACATGAACATAAGTTTGAACCATAAGAAAAAAAAGAAGACATGGACTTCAAGAACTGTTTTGCTATCTTGTTATTGACCTGTATAAGATAAGCTTCAATGGCCCGTGATGCGATTCTAGAACGGTTAAAACCCCGTGCAGCTAAGGCGTCCAAGTTGTTGATCTTAACACCTAATCACAGAAATCAATGAGTGTTTATACCGCTACATACTTTATCAAACGACACCAATATATTGGGTAGTTTCAACACGAACCTGGTACATACTCCAAAGTCAAGACCTTCATGGCAGAGTAATCCCAATAAACCAACTACAATGAAAACGAGATAACCAGAATGAGTTTCATCTATCCCACAACTATACAAGAACTTATCTCATGGGGGTTTTGGTTTAGCAAGTTAAACTTACAGGTACGCGGACCCAGTTTATATTCCGGAAGTCTCTCCGGAATCTGTCAGCGTTCTTAGCTTCGTTTATGTAGTCAATCTCTTGATACAAAATTCTGAAACCAAAGGAAATATCAGTCCTACATAGCCTGGAGCCACAAGTTATAACTACGTCTTGGGAAAACTACTTACAAGGCACATTCTTCATAGATACCAACCCAATCGTTTGTACCAAATGATTCACTTTTCTGGAAATACTCGGCAATCAGCTTCAGATTTCCTGATAAAATAAATTACGCCATTTTCAGCAATTCTCAAACATCCATGCAGGTATTCTATTATATAACTCAGAAGTTGTTACTACATACGTAGATCAATATCGAAAAGTTTCTTTAGTCCGGGTCTTTGTACTTTTACTACCACTTTCTCGCCATTGTGCAAAACAGCTCTGTGTACCTAAGGGAATACAATTTGAAAAATTATGATACAAACATCAATATCTAGATGAATTGCAAAGAAAACGATAAGCGAGTAGGCGTTCTTGAGGGTGTTGCTAAGTATTAGATACCTGACCAAGGCTAGCTGCAGCTATGGGTTGCTCTTCAAATTCTTTATACATTACACTAATAGGAGCCCCAAGTTCAGCCTCAATGAAGCGCTTTGCTTTCTCTGGAGAAAAAGCGGGGACTCTGTCCTGAAAACCAGTTTAAGAGAACAGTAAGAAACCAAATGCATAATTTCAAAAGTATGAATAAAGAAATAGCAAAGTACCTGCAACTTGGAAAGCTCATCCACGAATTCGCGCGGAAACAAGTCTGACCTAGTTGAAGACAACTGTCCCAGTTTGATAAACGTTGGACCAAGCTGCAATACACTCTCTCTCAACCATGAAGCTGTTTCTCTTCTTCTGCTTTTCTGATTATATAACAACAGGTGAAATTAATAAGAATCAGGACCAACAAAACATCAACCAATGAATCATTTAAATTAGACTAAAATGATGAAAGGTTTACCTGTTTTTCTTCTGTGAATCCTCCAACATAAGCCCATTTCGAATTATCGAACAAGATACGAATCCTCAGGGAAATAACAAATGACCAAACATCAATACTGCGTTGAAGTGAGCTATAATTCTCATCAGCCCAGCTAAAACCTTCATCAGAAGGAAGAACCCTAACTCCTTCAACCGGTGGAGGAAGGTACGATTCTGTTGTTTTCTTTGGTGCCTTAACCAAAGTTGACGCCGCACCATTAATGTTTCTACTACTAACCAAACTCGCTCCATTAACACCTTTCCCAGCCGATCCATTCACACCATCTTTCCTCTTCACCACCTCACTCGCAGGAACCATTTTGACTGAACGTCCATTGATTCCAACCTTAGAGGGCAATTCCGACTGTCTCATCTCAATACGAAATCTCTTAGACTTGCTGCCATAACACTGAGTGGCTTCCCCAGTGAAATGATTCTCCAAAGAGCTACTGAAACCAATAGCTTTGGTGACTCTTGCGGTCTCACCGCCATAGCAGCAGCTCTGAGAAGCTAATAAAGCCGCCATTTCCACCTAATTTACAAGAAACCAATTGAATAGACACAATCAAACAACAAAATTCAATAAGCTGGATTCATAAAACTGGAATGCATTGGAGAAAATTATGCGGCAAGCATCATTTGTATAATCTAAAGTTCTAAACTATAAAAGTATGACCAACACAAAATTTCTAGTGATAGAACTCCATTAAATCATACTTGAGCCTATTCAAAACCATCGAGTTCAACGACACCTCTAAATTATTGATTTGATAAGAGAATCACAACGATTCTCAGCCATGAAAAAGATATAAATAATCAGCGAACATTAACACGTACTATAGCAAGAGGAACCCAATTTTACTACAACCCAAACCTGTTCTGAACCTGGGATACCCAAAAGTAATTAAGAAAAACAAAACAAAAAACAGAGTAGAAATTAAGAAAAATGGAACCTTTATCAAAGTCCTGAATTGGGTTGACTGGTGAGACAAAGATCAACCCAGACCCAGAAATTTCGTAGCAGGAATCTGTAGAATCAGCTGTATTAAGTAGAGGAATTTCTTGGAACAGAGTCGAGAGAGAGAGAGGTAAGAGGACTAAGTTGCGTAATGGTGTCGTCCTTATGACTAATGAGACGTGTGTTGTTCCACCGAATTTTCCACCTTCCTACCAAAATCAATATTGAGACTTTGTGCGTAAATAGGAAAAAAATTGGATTTGATAGGACAGGGAAAATAATCTTTGTAACTTTTAGTGCCAAAATTAAGACAATAAGAGTTTTGGAAGATGCGTGTCCAGCTTCTACATCTCACGTTTATTGTGTGGACAGTTCGAAAGAGAGTGTTGAGCATCTTTTCTAACAATAAAATTAAAAGGATATAATTGCTCGTTAGTAATCCACTTAAAGGGGTTTAACCAATTTAAACGGTAAACTTTTTTAAGAGCAAGCAAAACAACAATGGTTCATTTCAAAAAGGAAAATGACAAAACTACATATTAACATATGAACAAAACTTGTGACGCTTCACCACATAGTTTGGCTTCTACATGATCGGATCATAGGCAGCTCCAAAACCGAAGTTCCACCCACCCAGACTACTATTGGAAGTCATTACTCTATCACAAAACCATTCGTCTAGTTTCTTCTTCCCAAGTATGAAATGTTGCATTTGCGAGTTCGGCTGAAAACGAATATTTCTTGCTCTTCAGTAGCGCCTCCTGAGCAAGTAATGACTTCCATTCACCGCTCAACTCTTTCCTTTCCTTGGCTCTAAGGCTCCTCAACTTCTGTAACATCTGCTTCTGTGCATAGTTGCTTAAATGCTGAAACAGTGTCGTCTCAAGCGCATCCTGTAAAGCGCACAGCTCATCAGCAGCACCATCTTCCTCCTTCTCCTTCTCATTAGCCTCATTCTCCATATGTTTGTCAACATTTTCAGAAGGTAATTTGTCATCATAAGAGTCGCCTTTTTTTGCAAATCCATCACCATTTCCAGGTTCACTGTTTGTCACTGCTTCAACTACCTCCCTATCCTTCCCACCAGTCTCATTCTCCATAGTTTTGTCAACATTTTCAGAAGGCAATTTGTCATTGCTCCCATCAACACATCAAGATTTATCTTTGCCCCATATCGCCATGGACAAGTCAAAAGCTTCAGAATCTTGGGGGTTACTAAAGCTAGGCAGCAGGATGAATCATTATGTTGGACCGTTAGTCTTCTTTTTTTTGCTTTCATAAACTTGTAAAAAATAAATAACCTCTTGTCAACAAATTTCATTTACATACTCCAAGCCCGTGGGCCAAAAGGATCGTACGGAGCCATTTTTTGTTGGTCCAAGACTCCAAGCGAAGAAGACTATGGACTTCTTGTATTATTAGCCAAAATTAAAATTTGAAGTTAGGTAACAAATTTATGGATTTAGGAAAATACGTTTATAATTGTATTTTCTTATTTAGACATTGCAAATCCCATGCCGTTTTCTTTTGTTGTTTTGTCAATTTCATGCCGTATGATTAAAGTTTACAATGCATTTTGTATAAGACAAATGCTTTTTGATAAAAGAATATTAAGGTACAAAAAAAGAAAAGGAAGGTAAAAAGATTCCTTTTTCCCTCTCTTTGGGCCTTAAATAGAGACAGAGACCGAAAGAAAGAGGAGAAACCTCACACAAAATTGGTCCTAAACGAGTCTCCTTCAGTCGTAATTTGCAGCAGAGCAACGATGGCAGCGACTCCAATGGAAGGCAAATGGGTTCAGGTCAGCTTTCTCGCCTTTGTGTTTCTCTTAGAGACGAATCTCGTTTCATCGGATATTACTTGTCTCATGTTTTCGGATTTTTATTGAATCGTACGAGACTTTCGGCTTTTGAAATTCTAATTTCGTTTTGGAATCTGTTTATTATTCTCTGTAAATCTGTCCAAGTTCTCTGTTAGATTGCTGATGTGATTATACACTTAGGTTCAATAATCATTTTGGTTCTACAACGAATCTCCTAGTTTATGCTTTCTCTGATCAATTTTGGATTTGTGGATGATGAGTTTGTCATTTATTGAATGGACTATGGATTATTCACCGGCAGAGTTGTTCATATCATGTTGATTAACAGTTTACTGATGGAGGAGGGTTTAATTTTGTAATCATCATCACATATAAGTATTTGAATTATTTATCTTGTGTAGACACTATTGGATTAGTAGACTATGACTTTGTCATTATTCAATTGACTAGTATTTGTGAATGCTGACTCAACTCTTTGTTTCTTTCTCATTGATTTCTGCTAATACTTTTTGTAATGTTGATTATAAAAACATTGTAAGATTTAGTATTTGAGTAATTTATGTTTTGTGTTATTTGTCATTCAGCTTAAACAGAAAGGAACCGGACCAGGAGCAAGAAGCTCTCATGCTATAGCTCTTGTGGGAAACAAAATGTATGCCTTTGGTGGCGAGTTTCAACCACGTGTTCCTGTTGACAACCAGCTCTACGTTTTCGACCTCGAAACTCAGACATGGTCTATCCAGGAAGCTTCTGGGGATGCTCCTCCTCCTAGAGTAGGTGTAGCCATGGCTGCAGTCGGACCCATCATCTATTTCTTTGGTGGCCGGGACTCGACTCACCAGGAGCTCAACGAGTTATACTGTTTTAACACTTTGACCAACCAGTGGAAACTACTCTCTTCAGGGGAAACCGGTCCACAGAACCGAAGCTACCACTCTATTACTGCGGATTCTCAGAACGTGTATGTGTTTGGTGGATGCGGAGTTGATGGGCGTCTCAACGATCTATGGGCTTACAATGTCGTTGATCAGAAATGGATTAAGTTCCCATCTCCGGGAGAAGCTTGTAGAGGAAGAGGCGGTCCAGGACTCGAGGTGGTTCAAGGAAAGATCTGGGTGGTATATGGATTCGCAGGAGAAGAAGCAGACGATGTCCACTGTTTCGACATAGCTAAAGGGGAATGGAAAGAAGTTGAGACAAAAGGCGAAAAACCGTCAGCAAGAAGTGTGTTTTCGACTGCGGTTGTTGGGAAACAGATACTGATATCTGGAGGAGAGATTGACCCGAGCGATCTGGGGCATATGGGAGCAGGATGTTTCACAGGTGACGCTTATGGGCTTGATACAGAGACGCTGGAATGGAGGAAATGGGAGGATGGGGTTGGATCGGTGGAGCATCCCGGTCCTAGAGGATGGTGCGCGTTTGCAGCTGGATCACGAGATGGTAAGCAAGGTCTGTTGGTTTATGGCGGGAACTCGCCGAGCAATGATAGGCTTGATGATATCTTCTTCTTCACTCCCAACACTCTACTCAAGTGATTGGTAACTAAGTATGGTTTGGTTTTCTTGCCGGTGAGAGGGGCTGTGTGAATGTTCCTTTTTTTTTAGTTTCCTTTTGGATTGGATGAACTATGAAGATGTGTGATGTGTTTCATTTTCCTCTGTTATTTGTAATTAAATAATCGAAATTTTTCATTAAAGAAGATAACGAATAACATCAGCTTAATGGTTATTTTAGCAACTAAACCATAATAGAGATACACAACTAAGGATGAGAGCATCAATGGAAGCTTTGAATTCTATTTATTACCCACTCACTCTCTGTCTCATTGAGTCAGTAGTTGATAGGTATTTAATTGCAAGAATCTCTCTATATTGGCAAAAACAAGGTCAAATAAAAGTTTGTTTTGCGAATACCAAATCCATCAAAAGATACATTGGTTTACCTTGCAAAATTATTCAAAATATCTCGTTTTGGGGAAAAGATGTTGCAGTTTGCTACTCACACGACACACACCAACCTATATTTAATACTCACTGAACAAGTAACCCAATGCATGCTCTTGTTTCCCACACTCCCACAAATCATAAAATACAATTATGTTATTATTTCGTATATCGGGTTATTATGTTATTTTTAACTTTTATTTAGTTATGCGATATTTCCTTATTTCTAACTCTTAAGGTTGGCGAAAAAGGAAAAAAAAACTCTTAATATGGTGAGAAAATATGAAATATATGACGTGGATTTTCCTTAGGTCTCTTTAACTATTTTGTCTGATAACAATAATTGGTTTATAGCTTTGGCGTATAGCCTCCTTAAGTGTTATCTCACGTCTCTTCATATTCTGCTTCTCTCAGAAATTTCCTTAATTATTATAGCAAAATTTGATCTGCATTTAAACCCTAATATTTACGTTATATCATTAATTTCTTCTTCTTTCCGTTTCTTATTTTAGGAGAATAATTTGCTCAGTTTAGTGTTCACAAGCAGAGTCGCTCTAAACGGTATGCTCGATTCTGCGTCCTTTTTTTGCTCCTTCTATGTTTTATCTTTCTAGCTTTCATAGTTTTTTTTTTCCTGCATTATGGTTTCAGCGACAACGGATTGATCGTTTTAGGGTTTTTACTTCCATAATTATTTCCTAATTTTTTCTATTTTTAATCAATTTAATAGAGTGTTGATTGCGATGAAGAAGAAAGCCATTGTGATTGATGATGGATATACAAGGTTTATGGTGAATGAAATGTCTGAAAAAATCGATGTTCCAATTATCTGTCTTGACGAAGATGATGATGATGATGATCTTATGGTTGATAAGGAGTACAACGTCTTCTTGGATCATCTTCGAAGAGGTGATAAGAAAAGTTCAAGCACTCGCCTTGAAGTTGACAATGGAGCATCTGACATTCGTAGATTAAAGATCTTTTCTTGTGATTCAAAGAGATCTAAGCTTGGGAATGAGAATCCAGTGAAGAACAGAGTTAATCAACAGAGCAAGAGGAAAACTGTTGGAGTTGAGGTTGAAAGAGTTAAAATCCGAGAAATCATTCAAAGAGACAACAGAGTTGCTGAACGAAGAAAGCGGAGGATCGCAGAGTTAGAAGCTGCAAAGACTTCAAGAGACGTTCCTTCACTCGAAACCCAACAAGAAGACATTCAACAACGAGACAACAAAGTTAGGAAACTTTCCGAGTCAAAGGCTGAGACTTTAAGAAGAGATGATGTTCCATTGGTTAAAACTCAAGAAGACATTCAAAGAGACAACAGAGTTGCTGAACGAAGAAAGAGGAAATGTGACGATGCTTTAATAAAAGATGTTCCATTGGTTAGAACTGAAGAAGACAAGAGGGTTGCTGTGGAGATTGATCACGTAGAGCGAGTACATAGAGTTACAGAGGTTAATGATGTAGATGAGACTTCTTCAAGGAGCAAAGAAGTTTTTGTAGGGAGAAGGAAGAAGAATGAGGGGAGTGAAGCGGTTGTGGATAAGGATTACATGAGGTACCTCACATGGCTTGTAGATTCTCTTAGCGATTCGACAACTGAGCCAATGGAAAATCTTCAGAAAGATGATATGGATACTCTAAAAGAATCGACAATGGTACCTGAATTGGATCCACTAGTAGAAGTGAAGGTTGAACCACATGATGATTGGTCTGATTATATAATTGCGATGGGTGATTCCCCTTTTTTGGATGGAGAGGAGTGTACACCGTTTGTGGCGTCCAAGAAAGTGGTTGATCTTGATGAAGGAAGCAAAGAGAATGAAAGTAGTAGCAGTTGGTTTAGAAAGGAGCTAATGGATGTTTTGAAAAATCCATATGATGAAGGAGAGATGAAGCAGCTCCATCGTTACGTATCAATCCATAAAAAAATGACTCGATGCAGAGAACTACGAAAGGGAAGAGGATCTGATTATGAGACTGACGAACTGGGACAATCTTATCTAGAAAGTTTCCCTGATTTCGAAAAAGAATACAAGCTTGTGGTTGGTGTTGATAAGGCAAGAGCTTTGAAGTTGCTGCGTGGCTTTTTCTTTTACTTGAAATATGTTTCTCATGATGGTGTTTTCAAGCCTTGGGAGAAGACTCAAAGTT
>Ga0041059_1001425_pt1 | contig 19016 bp, 15 predicted proteins | sample AraColnosormetaG_FD_56232 | JGI IMG/M metagenome (GOLD analysis project Ga0041059, IMG submission 56232) | Arabidopsis roots microbial communities from North Carolina, USA - Col MF nosort | ecosystem: Host-associated > Plants > Roots > Unclassified | place: USA: North Carolina | collected...
AAAANNGAAAAAAAAAAAAAAAACAAATTCCAAAATGGGTGGAACTGATGGGTTGTGACGCGTGAGATTGAAACTTTAAAGAGAGAATATATCAGGTAATCGAATTATTTCTTCAGTTACCGATGCATGGGTTTGTAATAAATTCCAAATAAGATGATTCAATCCCTTTTTTTGTCCTTTTTTGGAAAGTACAAATTGAAATTTTGTCTAATTAGTTACAATTTTGATTTTAATTTTGGATTTTGTTTTTTGTTGTTCAAAATCATTAAAGGTAATATGGTCTTAACAATCTCCTAAACTTTATATGATTCGATTCAATCTAAACCTACAATCAAAATTAGTATTGTAGTTATAAATTGATATCTAAACCGGCTAAAAAAACAGATTTTATGAATAATTTTGTGAATCTTATATTTTTGTAAATACTTTACTTTTACTAAAATTACATATACATAACTAATTAATACACATTTTAAACACATTTTAATATATTCCTCCAATTATAATTTAGTAATGTTTGATTCAAAAATTTATATTTATAAAATGTAAATATCAAATTTATTCAAATATTTAATATAAAAATCAAATAAACCGATTGTCTGCGGTAAACAGCGGATTAAATCTTAGTTGATTGATACAAAACAAAACAAGAAGTTTGCAATAATAGACAAAGAGACTCCAATAATTTAATTTCTGTACTGTGGTTGGTGAGAGACTCGGAGAAAAGTAAAATGAGGTTACTGGCGGCCCCAAAATTCAGGGCCCCGACTTTTACTTTTTGCAGTAAATGGACCCATTATTTTACATTTGACAGGTTCGTTTGTTTTTTCCATCTTACAGGGAGAGGATCAAATATGATTTTCCCCTTTTGTTCTACTTACGTAAACCAATTTTATTTTTGCTTCTAATCATGACTTTTCTACTATCCAATGACAAATTGCCACTTCTATGCTATAATGCATAACTCCAAAGATCAACTGAGCAATTATTACGAAGAAACACTTACGAGTAACGCCACTATACTGGAATTATTCAAATGGACCATTAACTCTTCTCAATATATGAACAAAACGAAATATTCAATATCTATCGATTAATCAATGATAATCAATTCTTCTTTTTTGTAATCAAGATAATTTGGACTTCATCAGATCTCGTAATCTTTGCGAGACTAAAACATGTTAGATTAGTTTTTTCTTTTCCATGGTGTGAAACATAGTATAAGCTTTAAGTTAATCTAGATAGGTTAATTGGTTAAATGTCTCATTTCAATAAAACAAAAAAAAAATGGCTAACCGGGAACGTACCGGCTTTAATAGAAGCGTCGGCCTGAGCAACGTTACGTGCCATAGAAGCAAGCAAAGCAATTCCATGTTCGGCAGCAGCCACCGTATTAGCCGTTGGAGCATTAACCACCAAACACCCGTGCTCCGTCGCCGCCTGCAGATCAACATTGTCAATCCCAACTCCGGCTCTTCCGACCACTTTCAACCTCCCCTTCGCCGCCTCAAACACTTCCCTCGTCACTTTAGTTCCGCTTCTCACGATCAGAGCGTCACTCTCCGCCACTTTCTTCTTCAGATCTTCCGGCGAAAGATCGTAAGAGCAGTCAACGTCGCCGAATTCCCTGAGGAGATTCACGCCGGCTTCTCCCAGTTTCTCGGTGACGAGGATCCTCGGCTTTGGAAGAGTTGGATTGTATTCATCAGAGTCAGATCCGACGGTTGAGAATCTGTTATCCTCTGTTAACGTCGTTTGCTCGACGGTTTTTAAGGCGGCGCTTATGGCCGTTAGTTTGACGCTTGTTGCGTAACGGCGGTGAAGGAAAGCAGGGAGGACGGCGAATCTAGAAGACGGTGACGGAGACGGAGACGTCCACCGTGAGTTGACGGCTTTGACGGACGAACACGAAGATGAAAATGCCATGACTCTTTTTTTTAATAATAAATATGATTGGTTGTTGTGAGTGTGTGCAGAAGAGCTAAAGTGGTTAATATAGAGCTTACAGGAGGTAATGGATGAGTTTTAATTTAATCTTTCACATTGTGGGCTACCAACATTATGTATTAAGTTGAACAGTTTGTTTGGTAAAAGAGTAAATAAAATGAGAAGCACATGCACAGAGAGTAGGACGTTCTTGTCTAGGTGCATCATCATTGTCTCAATTAAAACAAAAAAAACACATATAAAGTAGTATATAATAAAAGATTCATTTAAGCATTCAATTAATTGTTACTATAATTTAGCACTGAAATACATTGTCATCTATATTAGTATATTACGGTTAATATTCATCATCATGTGCATCCTTATTAATAAAAGAAAAATAATTGACGACCAATCTTTTATGTGATTCTCCCACTAAAATGATGGAGTTTCCGAAAGCATCTTTAAACCATAACTTTATGTTTCTTTTACTTAATTTTATTTTTGCAGAGAAGATAGATTCGGACTTTTCCTCACGAATTTTTTCAACTTTATTCATTAACAAGTGTATATGAAAAGAAACATGAAAGAACAAGACTTTGCAATGAACAAGACATGGGAGAGAGGGAGGAGACTTCACCATATCATCCTCTCTCCCAAGTTGACAACTGCAACAATCCACCAAGAGTACTATAAACATTCTTCTCCTTGGAAAGAATATACCTTTTACTCCAGTGTATTCCTTTCTGGACCTGGAAAATTTGGTGGAACTACTACCAGAGACACATCTGGAGAATTAACATTTGTACAACTAATCCAAACCATTAAGCAGATGATGAAATTTCTCATTGTAAAAACACACTCTAGGTTTTATATAAACAAAAGCATGTACCAGGGTGAGCAATTTACACAAACATTCCCATCATGTTCAGGGATTAATAGCATCAACATCTCAATAAAAGAAGAATCCAAATACAGTTTTTTTTTTTTGTTAGGTTAGCTAATTAACCTCTGGCTTTAAGCTCGGCAAGTCTCCTGGTTAAATCATCCTCCTCAACTTTCTCTTCAGTCTTGGTAGGAATGGCATGACCAGCAGGCTGAGGTAGTCCAACAGAAACTTCAAGACCGTAATCATCTGCTACTTGCTGCATCAAGCTGTTGACTTCTCCTTCTGGAGTCGACAATGAAGTAGAGCCAGCCATTGCATTATCCATGAACTCAGCTTGGACTTCCATGTTCACAAACTGTTTCTCAAACGAATCCATCGTCTCAGACATCTTCTGTAAGTTGCCTGTTGCAAAGAACAAACCAGAAAATGATAACACGAGTTGCTACAGCACAACGTATAAGAGTATTATAAGCCCTATCTTCTTCTCCCTCTATACTACACTTACCAAAAGGAGAGAAATGCAACAAAAATTCATCACAGATCACAGAACATCCATGACGGTGAGAGAGAGCTATTCTAATATTTCATCAAACCAAACCCTAATGCATGATTCCATATCCTTCAATCAGCAAAAACAACAACAAGGAGCAGAATTTTTCAATCTATACTATAATGCTATGAGCACCAACAAAACCAAATTGATTAGATTGCTGAAAAGTGAGAATGTGAAATACCAGTGGTAAGAGACGATTCGAGGGATTTGACAATGTTGGTCATCGATTTGGTGATGGTAGCCATCTTAGCCTGGGTATCGAGTCGAGCAACAACAGCGTCCAATCGAGAAGAGAGACGAAGGTAGTTCATCTGCTCGCTGCGTTTGCGAATGGCGTTCTCGGCATAGATCCGAGCACCATCCATGTTACCTTTCTCAATGGCTTTCTTTACCTTGAGCTTCTCCGATCTCTCCTCTTTTTCGCACTTCCTAGCTTGCCTCTGCAGAGACTTTGACGTAAATTTCAATTCAAAGATCTGGTTCATCAGCTTATCTGTATTACCCATCTCCTCGATCAGTTAATCGGGATTCGCTTGTTTGATCAATCGGAATCGGAAAAAATTAGGGTTCTTTCGAATTTGGGGAAAGATATCTCAAGCGTGTTTCTTCCGCAGAAAGAGAGGTTTTAACTTTTAAACGAGGAGGCTTCCTAACATTATGTCCTAAATCGAATTGCACTGACTGGTTCTATTATTCGGTTATATCCGGTTTAAGTTTTAATCTTTTAATCCGTCACTGAGTCTGAGTGGTTAGTAGTTATAAAAAAAAAACACTCCTTTGACTTATTCGTTTCAGTTTTGATTATTCACCATCCAAATACATTTGGTATAAACTATAGTAATACTTTTTAAATTCATTTGATTTGTACTGGTTTCAATCGTTTTTCTTTTTTTCTACCGCTTGGGTATTCTCATGAGTTAATTTTGACCCCTGAAAGAAACTTGTAATTTTTCTCAAGTAAGATATGATAATATCAGATTAGAAAAAACAAATGTGCAATGGAATTCTATTTAGGATAATTTGGCAAAAATAATTATTTAGTACTTACTAATGATAATTATACATTTTCCCCCATCACACAACACAACAGTGGAAAGCGCAGCACCTCCACAACTGACCAATGATAGGCGAAAACATATGTCACTGTCCACCGATATGTAGTGGTCAAATAAATAATGTCACCGACTGTAACGCTAAGGATACTTTGGAATCAGGACAAAAACATTATAGTATTAGACATATTAACTTATACGGATTTGTTCCTTCGTTTTGGTCTCGAAGGAAAAAAAAAAGAAAAAAGTTATAATTCCACTTTTGTCCTTTTAGAGAGAGAAAAAGGCCAAGGCGTTTTTCTTCTCTCGTTCCTCCATTTTCTACAGAGAGATATATCAAAAATTCCATTTTCTACAGAGAGAGAGAGAGAGAGAGAGAGAGAGAGAGGGACGAAATATTAATCATCGATCAAGTTGCTTCAATCGCGAAAAAATCCATGAATAAAACTATGGAATGGAATGTGAATCAAAGGATTTGGTTATGGTGATGACGCGATCTTCGATTCGATTCGGTGATTAAAAGATTTGGAAGCTCAGATCTCAAGCTCGGATTTCTAATTTTTGTTGGATTATCTAACCCAAAAGCCAAAAAAAAAAAATGAACGGTGGTGACGATGCCGCTACTAGTGGTCCTCCTCCGTCTTTAGAGTGGAGATTCTCTCAGGTCTTCGGTGAGCGAACCGCCGGAGAAGAAGTTCAGGAAGGTAATTATTGCCTACGTGTGTTATAAATTGTGAGATATATTCGGAGTTTAGCTCTTCTTTTTTCTTTTAGATCCGGAGTGTATTTGAGGACTAAGGGTTTGATTTGTTGTTTGGATCTGATTAGTGAGTTATTCCTCTACTACTTAGTGGGTCATTGATGAATCTCTGTGGCTTTTATTGCACTGTTAGTAGAGTTTCTAAGTTCTATGACAAGTTTGGATTGTTGTGTATTATGTGATATTAGAGCATCTCTATTTAGCTGATTGTTGCGAGGTTGTAACTCTCATTTTTGTACAAGTTTCAGCTGTACTGCTGTAAATTTGAATCATTTGATACGCTGATGATAGTTTTAAGTTGAGATTAAGAGGGTAATCTAGCTTCAAGGTTTTGTCTGTTCAATGCCATAAGCCATGTATACTTTTTTCCACTGGTACAATGGTGTCTCGACTCTGTTTAACAGCAAGAAAGGCATATGAAGCGATGAGGGATTGGGTTGTCGAGGGACAAGTGTGAAGGGTTATCATTGGTCATGCATTTTGGGTTCATGAATTGAATTTGTAATATTGAGTTGGTCTATAGCTGCTCTCTTCTGGCTGATAAGACTTCCCGGAGTATTGATGTAACTAGGTTGCCTTCAGAGGCACTTTCCGTATTAGATAAATTTAATCTGCTCTCATGTTATTGGATGTAATCTTCTTTACCGGTTTACATACTCTATGTTATGGAGAATAATATACTAGCTGCACCTCAAGGTTATTATGTGTTTAGCTCCTACAATTTAGTGGTGACTTCTGATGTAATGATTCTGTTTGCACACATTTCTTCCGCAGTTGACATCATTTCAGCCATCGAATTTGATAAAAGTGGAGACCATCTCGCAACTGGTGACCGTGGGGGCCGAGTAGTTCTTTTTGAAAGGACAGATACTAAAGATGTGAGTTCCTTTTTCTTCTGCAAGATTTGTTTCGAAAAAATGTTATGTGCTGTAACGCACTCTTGCAAAATGTTACTTTCAGCATGGAGGGTCCAGGAAGGATCTTGAGCAGACGGATTACCCAGTTAGGCATCCTGAGTTTCGATATAAAACAGAATTTCAGAGTCATGAACCAGAGGTACATTAAAACTTATCACCAGATTTCACTTACGAGTAATTGTGTTCCTTGAGCTACTCAATAAGCTTGCTTTTCAATCTGTTTCAGTTTGACTATCTCAAGAGTTTGGAGATAGAGGAGAAAATCAACAAAATCAGATGGTGTCAGCCAGCTAATGGTGCATTGTTTCTGCTTTCTACAAACGATAAAACCATCAAATATTGGAAGGTGTGACATCTGGATGGATTTTTATATCACATGTCTGCAAAATATAGGCCACTTATAGCAATTCCTTTCTGTGTAACTCGGTTCCATAATCTTGTTTCATATGCTTTATAGTGTAGAAATATTAGGTGTCACGTGTGAAAACTGTCTAGAAACTGGTTTCTTTTGCTTCCAAGACTCAATTCAAAATAAGAGAAATAGTTTGTTTCTTTACTCTTATAATTTGACTCCTCCTCTTATTTGGAATCAAACAGGTACAAGAGAAGAAGATCAAGAAAATTAGTGAAATGAATATTGATCCGTCAGAAAGTTCAAATATCCCTCCTCAATTAGTTACTAATGGATTACCTGCTGATAAAGGGCATGACTACCTGAGCAAGGACTTTTCTTTCCCGCCAGGAGGCATTCCATCTCTGCGTTTGCCTGTGGTAGTTGTACTCGACGCAACTTTTTTTTACTTTTTGTTTGGGTGTCAAATGAAGTGAGTTTTAATTTCAGGATTCTGAAAAGTAAATGCGTATAGATATTAAGCCTGTTTTTTACTGGAAGTTGTGGATATTTTCTTCATGTTGATGATCCAGCTACTTGAGTTATGAAATGTAGGGAATTTACTATTGGCCTTGTTTCCTTTTGTCGTAACTAAAGCTCAGTACCAAATTAGTCTAATGCACTAGTCAATTTGTGTTCTACTTGAACTTATGGGTGTTTCTGCATATATAGGTTACCAGCCAGGAGACTAACCTTGTGGCTAGATGCCGAAGAGTGTATGCCCATGCTCATGATTACCATATTAATTCAATCTCCAATAGCAGGTAATCGTTTTCCTAAGTTTTCCCTCAGGTTATATGTTTTACTCTTGATATCTCTTTAACACGTTTTTGCTGTCTTTCTCCTTAATTTTTCCATCTCAGGAAACAATGCTAATATCTAAAAAATCCTTAGAATTTTATTTTGCATGTCTTTCCATGTCTGGTCGTGCTATTATTCTCTTTGTCGAAAATCTTGTTGATCCTAAATTTCACAACTTGTATTGCATTGTTTTGTTCCTTGTGGTAATGAATCGTTCCCTTAATTGTTACAGTGACGGAGAAACCTTTATTTCGGCTGATGATCTGCGAGTAAATCTCTGGAATTTGGAAATTAGCAACCAGAGTTTCAATATTGTTGATGTTAAGCCCACAAACATGGAGGACTTAACTGGTATGCTACTTCTCCTATTTTGTTAGATGTTACTTTGTATGGTCTTACCATTGATTCATATGTCAACAACCTCCTTACTTTTATTATCTATTTTTTTCACGTTTACTGCTTGTCGAGCATGCTTCTAAATGCTACATGGTCTGTGCAGAGGTTATTACATCAGCTGAGTTTCATCCTATCCATTGTAATATGCTCGCATATAGTAGTTCAAAAGGCTCCATTCGTTTGATTGATATGCGTCAATCAGCTCTGTGTGATTCTCATACGAAATTGTAAGTTCTGTTCTCATCATCCTTTATCGGAAATGGTAGTTGCATGTTTCAATATATACTTAAGAAGGGGATATGAATACGTGGGTTCATTTCCAATTTTTCTCTTTTCTTGTCAGAAATGACTTGGAAATGAAGATTAATAGGCTAAAGTTTCTGACCACTGACCATTGTTGCTTCATATCACAGATTTGAAGAACCGGAAGCACCTGGTTCAAGATCATTTTTCACAGAGATAATTGCCTCAATTTCAGATATTAAATTCTCAAAGGATGGGAGATACATACTTAGTCGCGATTACATGACGCTCAAGGTTGGAAATCATTCGGTTCCCTTTGTGTATATTTTTCTGATTGTGGGCCAATAGAGGTCTATTCTTTAGTTCTTTCTGATATCTTTTACCCTTTTTGACGTTTCAGCTGTGGGACATAAACATGGATTCTGGTCCGGTCGCATCTTACCAGGTTCATGAACATCTGAGACCCAGGGTGAGAGCTTCTTTCTGTGGCATCTTTTATTTGTTGATTCTGTGTTGAAAGCTAACCACGTTATGTTTTACCCGGTTGCAGCTATGCGATCTATATGAAAATGACTCCATCTTTGATAAATTTGAGTGTTGTCTGAGTGGCGATGGATTGAGGGTAGCAACAGGTTCTTACAGGTTGACTTGCTTGTCTTCTGGTCATTGCTGTACTTTTCTGTCTTGTATAAGGAATAAACTAATGACCAATTTATTATACTTAATCTCCGGTGAACCAGCAATCTATTCCGCGTATTTGGAGCGTCTCAAGGAAGTACTGAAGCTGCGACTTTGGAAGCTAGCAAAAACCCGATGAGGTAAATCAGAAAACAGAGAACATTGATAGTTAACCTTATTAAGTCATTGAAGTTTGTATTGATCAATTGTTGCAAAACTTTCGCATCAATGGTATATATTAGGAGGCAAATCCAGACACCTGCAAGACCATCCAGATCTATAGGCAGTATGACACGCGTGGTTAGACGAGGTTAGTGGTCATAGTACCTGTAAAACTTATTCAAGCTTTTACTACTCTCTTCTGGAGTAAAAAACTTTTGTTTTGGACGCAGGATCAGAGAGTCCCGGAACAGAGGCAAATGGGAACGCCTACGATTTCACAACAAAGTTGCTGCATATGGCTTGGCACCCAACAGAGAACTCAATTGCTTGTGCAGCAGCAAACAGCTTGTACATGTACTATGCATGAGTTGGGAAGAGAGAGAGAAGACATAAACATGGAATCAGCTTGCTCCAATTTAACTTTCCCTTTCTTCTTTTCCCGGGTCTCTCTCTCACTCTCTTTCTCTCTTTCTTTTAACAACCAAAGTCATGATGTAACCAGAAAAGGTGTAGTAGTAACAGAGTAATGCTGTGACCAAGACCAAAGCCTGACCAGTCACCGCGACGAGTCAACGGAAGAAGCAGCAACAGTAATCTTTCAGGAGTTAGTAAGGTAAAAAGTGTTGGGTTGGGAAAGAAAACAAGAAGAGGCCTTTTGTTTACCTGAAGAAGGGTAATGTCTTAAATATCCGAACCACCCCTCCTACTTAGGTTGTCTTTTTTTTGGGTTGCTGCACTAAGGATAAATTTTATTTTATTTTTTTAGTATCGATTCTATTACCTTTTTTTTTTCAATTAAGAAACAAATTATGGTGTGTGGGATTTTTTAGTATGAGACGATTGGGAGGGATGTGCTTCAAAATTTGTTTATTGATTCTTTTGTCATATCTTCTTCTTCTTCTTGAACACCACATCCATTCTGTTTTTTTGCTATTTGTCTATTTTTCAATTGTATTTTCAGACACCTCTTTTGTGTTTTTTACTTTTACCCACAATAAAAAGTAGCTTTCTCCTCCATTCCTCGTAGATTCTATTGTAAGCAAATAAAATTATCTTTGACTACTGATTGTAATACTTTAAAGGATGCGATGAATTGAATATATGTATCCTTACCTCAAGAAGAGTGTCGAGGGCAACATTAATATTACGTAACTTAATTTGATTTCTGCTAAGAAAAATGAAATGTTTGCCAATTGAGGTAGTGGATGCAGTGAAATGTAGTTTTTTCGTGGTGCCACAAGATTTACAACTAGATATAAAATATTATGTTCCTTGTTCTATATCACAATCTAAAGACACGAGGAAGAGAAATAAAAGAAGCTTGTTTTGATGCGTCTCTTCTGATAATGTCTGATAGAAGTATATTATTTTATAGATAGAGGATTACACACACACACACACATTTGTTTTGTTGTCATGCTAAGACTTGTTTGGTTAGAATACTTTTAATTGTTATTGAAGAAATCAAATACAGATGAATATTGAAAGATGTGGCTACCAAATGAAAAGATGATGTGATCCTTAACCCCTAGAATATTCTTTCTGCTTACAATTGTGATTTGTCACTCAATATTCCTTCCAAGTTGCAACCTTATTCCTTCCTAGTGCCTTCTGATGCAATTCCCATATATTTCGATAAATTTCATGTTTTTAAGTTTAAATCCAATCGAGTATGAATGTTGTGGTTTTTACAATTAACTTTATCGATCAAATGTGTGACATAAAGCAACTATCCCATGCACATTTATTTATTTTTCATCCCATGATAAATCAAAACTTATTCATACGATAAACACCAATATATTCATTTTGCATTTTTTACTTTTTTTGGGTTGCGTATTAAAAGAAAAATAAACCTTTTTGGGTAACGGATTTTATTTTCCTTTAATAAAAATGAAAATAATGACGAAAACGCATAAATAGGTGGAATATTCTTTTTTTTTATCTTATTCCATTCCGGTGTCTTCTCAAATCTCAACTGCCTAAATCCCACTAAATAAAACTTTTAACAAGCCAAACTAAATAATACCCACAAAATAAACCAAAGAGTCATCAACACCGTTGGATCAGTATACCTAGTCAATGTTTGACACATAAACGTCATCAGATCTAACGGTTCAAAAGATACGAATCATATCAGATTAGGATTCTTAATTATCTATCTTACCTTGCGTTTGACGGTAAGTAATATTCCAATGGCATCTTCCTCGAAAGATCCCTATTCGTCTCTAGCCTTTTCACCTTCTCTCACTCGTATATATATCACATTCTTCTTCTCCAAATTCCATAATCATACAGAAATCGATAAAACAGTACCTATAAAACATTGTATCTGATAGAATGGCTAAGAATAACAACATCGTGATCGTCTTCGATTTTGACAAGACAATCATCGATGTAGACAGCGATAATTGGGTCGTGGATGAACTTGGTTTCACTGATTTGTTCAACCAGCTTCTCCCAACAATGCCTTGGAACTCTCTCATGGTTTGTTTTGTTCATCCATCTCTAACTCTTCTCTGTTTCGGTTTCTCTAGGGCTTTGTTACGTTGGTCTATATATGTTCATCAGTCATAACACTAAATCCTTATTTGGTTTTATTTCAAAACAGAATCGGATGATGAAGGAGCTTCATGATCATGGTAAAACCATTGAAGAAATCAAACAAGTCCTTAGGAGAATCCCAATTCATCCACGTGTCATCCCAGCCATCAAATCTGCTCATGCTTTAGGGTAAAAATCCATGTTAAATTCCTCATTCTTCGTTTGATAACACGGTACTGAATCATACGACATAATATTTAGGTGCGAGCTGAGAATAGTGAGCGACGCAAACACGTTGTTCATCGAAACAATCATTGAACATCTCGGGATTGGTGAGTTTTTCTCCGAGATTAACACAAATCCAGGACTTGTAGATGAACAAGGAAGATTAATAGTCTCTCCTTACCATGACTTCACCAAATCTTCTCATGGTTGCTCTCGTTGCCCTCCTAACATGTGCAAGGTACTGCAGTTACACTAATCTCATATTGATTGATTAGTTCAAAAGATAAGATTTGTCATTACTATTTTCAGGGATTTTGGGAAACTTTTTGGTGTAAAATATATTATCTTTGATTCTGTTATGAGTCAATATGGACCTATCTGTGTGCTAAATTAATACTAAATTTTGTTTATACAGGGTTTAATAATCGATAGGATTCAAGCTTCTCTAACGAAAGAAGGGAAGACGAGCAAGATGATCTATCTTGGAGATGGTGCTGGTGATTACTGTCCCAGTCTTGGACTCAAAGCTGAAGATTACATGATGCCAAGGAAGAATTTCCCGGTTTGGGATTTGATTAGTCAAAATCCCATGTTGGTTAAGGCTACCGTTAGAGATTGGACCGATGGAGAAGATATGGAGAGGATACTAATGGAAATAATCAACGAAATTATGTCATCAGAGGAAGGAGAGGAGAATGACAAGATGTTGAGCTCTGAAAACTGCAAGATATCTGTTGGGATTGTTCATGAACCTATTCAAGTTCCTTTAAATTTGGTCAAGTGATTGATGAAAACAAGAAATTGAAGATTTTTGTTTTGTATTCGAGATATTCTTCATGCAATTATGTAAGATGTCTAAAGATGAATGGTTCATGCACGTTAAGTGATTTCTTTTTTTTGTATACGTAATTAAGGGATCTCCTTCGGAGGAGCGTCTAGCTACCACGGAAGCTTAATGGGCTCATTTTTCGTATCACTTCTTTAATTAAGTCTCTTGTTCTTCGATAATGAATAATAGCATAATATTACTCTAGTGATCCATCCAATTATAAAGAGAATGTAAAGGATGGTATAAGTTAAGCATGTAAACCCATTCCGCATTGGATTAACCTGTTTGCATGTTGATCAATTTCGCACACACATTTATAAATAAATTCAGGTTTAAGTGGGACGTAAATTCGGTAACTTGTTAATCACGTTTTAGTGGCTAAATTTTAAATGCTTCTTCCCATGTGTTTCCATGTTATATATCTTTAGTCACTATAAAATGGTGAAACACAAACAAAACGTGAAAACGCTAGTAAACAATCATGGTTATGAATATTTAGTTACCGTAACATTGAAAATCAAATCTAAACGCAAAATAAACAATCGTAGCCATAATTTGAAATAGTCTAACAGTTGATATTAAACTTTTTACGGATTTAAAAGACTGGTTTCTTCGTCGGTTTGGAAAAGATCTTCAGTTTTCCTAACAGCTGCATGAGACAACACAGCCAAGGCACCTGCCACGATGGCCACCGCGATATTGAGCTTCGCATCAGTTAAAAAAAGGATGGAAAGAGTGATAACAGACATGATTATAAGTACGATACGGTGGTCAATCTCGCGGTCAAAAACAGTGAGCGGTTCATCACGGAGGAAGTAGAGGAAGAGCCATGCACCGAGTAGGGCGAGTAGAACTAAGAGGGAGAAGGGATTCCAAATCAGGCTGAGAAATACGGAGAAGAGGACGACAATGGTGTAATTGGTCTGGAAATAGACCGTGTTGGCTCTGATTCTAGTGATCACGGTGGCTAGTTTGCGGGGGAAGTTGAAGGAACCGAGGTCTAGCATTTGCTTCCAAGGGCGGCGCGTGGCGAGGCCGGATCTTTTGTGTTGGTTGATGCCACGGGTGATGTACTCCAGCTTGGGGGCTAAGTCGTTAGACGACTTCTGATTGGTGCCATATGTTGTCATATTGTTTTTCTCCTTCGTGATATGGGAGAGAGATTAATTATTTTTGCTATAAGTGTGATGTGTTTGTGGTATGTGAAGAGAAAAGCATTACATGACTGAGAGGTTTTATAGAGTTTTGTATTTGCTATAACAAAAAAAAAAATTTGAACATCTTGTATAGTATATAAAAATGTGAAATATGGGATAACATTGAAAATACCTAAAATTACGGGACACACTTTTGAATCCAATTGTTCAGAATCAGAACACATCCACATGAGTCATGAGTCATGACTGACTTTAATTTAGATTTCATTTCCAAACTAATGTTTCACTTCTTCGCACTCGTTTTTTAATTTTCAAACTGATTGTGTTATTCACGTCGCACATGTTATTGCCATTTTTGTTTATCATTTGTAAAATGTATTGGATTGGCTTGCTAATCGATATTGATGTTCTTATCTATAAGATAAAACGTGAGGGAATTAACAGAGTCATAAAAACGACGTGAGAAAAAACCACAATATACAGTATATAAGAATAAGTGTGTCTAGAGTTACAAAACGACGAGGTGAAAGGGGCCAACGGGAGGAAGAACAGGCCACGTTGGCGTTGTCTAAATTTAAAACTGAAAAGAGGTGACACCAATGAGAAGGTGCCAGATGGGAACTGTAATAAGAAGAGAACGAGGAGAAAACTGCAAAACTCATGAAAGGCCAGACCAGAAAGAGATGAGACTTGCCTGCCCAAGTTATTTTTTCTTGCAATTATTGAAAAAATGAACATGGCTCTCCTTTAAGCCCACCACTCCAACTTGGAAACCTTGAATTCTGAATCTTTTTATTATTAACCAATAAATAATACATATATGAGTCATATATGTACTAAAAATGATAAATCTCATTCAGTGTATGATACATACAAATCTTTGTAGAAAGGTATAGGCTCTTGATAAGTAATTGTATGGATTATGATGTTTGGTTTCAGATGTGAGTGTATGAAAACTGGCCGTAAGGTCAGGAGATTTATCATATTTAGTTCAATTATTTTACATGTAGTCATTCTACATTAGCACCTGCGTATCGCTCTTGAATTTTACCATTTTAGTACTCTTGTATAGCGTAAGCTAAGTTTTGGGTAGAGATGACAAAAAAATAATAGGAAACCAGAAAAGGAAAGCGTTAAATATATTGGGCCTATTGCAAGGCCCATTCAATAACTAATAAACCGACGTGTACTAGTAACATCGTATCATCATCTTCTCCGTTATGACTTTGGGTTTTAATCTGCTCGGCCGCCGCTTTATTTTTCAGACCAAACCTACGAACTTCGTTTTGAGGCAGTTTTTTCTGACAGCTAAAATCTAAACTCCGTTGTCAACGCCGTCAAGCAAGCGACAAGGCTCAACATCTCCTATAATCTCTTTCTCTGCACCAGTTAACTTCCCTAAGATGGCTCCAAACGCTACTGGAGTCTTGAAGAGGCACAGGTCCCATGAGAAATTCGATAAGAAACGAGATACGAAGAAGCACAAACATGTTGAAAAGACGATTGTTTCCAATCCTTCAACAGGTTTGTTAGCTCTTCTTTGTTAATTGTGCAAGAGATTACAGATTGTGTGTCCAACAAATTAAGTGGTGCTCAATATTAAACTCTTTTTGTGTTATTTTATCGTTAGATTCACCTGAAGAATCCTCTATAGAGGCTGAATCGGAAGCAATGGTTTACAGAGAACCGACACAGTACCAAAATTTGCTGGTGTCTCTTGGTTCATCTAACAAGGTTGTTGCTGATATGAACAAAAGAAGGTATCTTTACAATGTCGTTTGTTTTAACAAGTTCAAGTCTTCAGTTTTTGGTTTATTTGGAAGTCTTTGACTCTTTGTATGACTCGGAATTATGTCAATCATTTAGATTCGATATACTTGTTCCGATGTGGAACTAACTACTATGTCCTTTAAATCTTCAAATTTTATTCTTTTAAGATTGTGTTGATTATATGTAACAAGTTTCTTGGCATATATTGGTTGTGAGGGAGGTAGTGAATCTTCAAATCTTTTTTACAGGCAGAGAGAGGAAGAAGGTAAAAGTGACACAGAAGAAGATGAGGACGATGAAGATGAGGATGAGGAGGAAAACAGTGGGTCTGACGATTTAAGCTCTACTGATGGGGAGGATGATAAGAGTCAAGGTTAGTTTTTCCTTATCTAGTTTTGCAAGTTATTACTAGTTTCTATTGTGCTTAGACTTAGCATACTCCTGTAAACTTCATTATTGGCTCTTAAGTATTCTTGCAATAGTTGCATCGTTGTTCAGCCTTTTGATTTCACCTATGCTTCTGTTTGTATATTTAAGGGGATGATCAGGAAACTCTCGGAGGTCTTACGGACGACACGCAGGAAGACAATGATAATCAGAGTGAGGAAGAAGATCCTGACGACTATGAAACGGATGAGGAGGTGCATGAGTTGAGTACCAATGGCCAATCCTTTGTAGATGCTTCTTCATCTATTAGGTAAATTTGATTCAGATGGTGGTGTCTGCAAACATTTATTTACAGTTTGATGTGCTCGTTTATCCAATACAACTCTTTTATTCACACATTTATTGTTCAGTGCATTTAGTGAGCACCTTAGCCACAAATTATCCAGTGAAGAAGTGGAAACTTTACCAAAAGGCAAGTGGAAGTTTAAATGGGAATCACCTGCCTTTGACATGCCAAATTGCAAATGGAAAGGAACGAGTGAAAATTTTCTTGATGTATGTGTTCTGTAACCTTTCCTCAGAAAAATATGGTCGCGAAGTCTGCCTCCAAACCTAGTAGTTTACCAGTAGCACCATTTGTTTATATTTTGCAGGGTATTCAGAGTGATGCACCTTACGGCCTCAAGCCGAAGTTATATAATCACTGGCTGCAATTGTACAAAAAATGTGGAGGCAAAGATTTGGACTCATCTAAGAGGAGAAAATTCTTCTCTATTTGTACGTATTAGATTCCGGGATTTTCCTATCTCTGGATTCTTTCTACTTTATATCATTCATGTTTCTTTCATGGCTCTGTGTTGATCATTGTATTTTGATACTGCAGGCAACAGCTATCTGGATATATTGCATTCTAACAAGAAACCCTTTTACCATTGTGGCTCTGACGAAGACTCAAGTGCCATGGATGCGTACCTTATGCATTCTGTGTGTACACACTTGTATTCCTTTTTCTAAGACAATTTATGAGTTTTTCATTAGACTCCGCATATCTTCAGGATTTATTGAAGTCCGTTTGTCTTATGCAGTTGAATCACATCTTTAAAACTAGAGATCTAGTGAAGAAGAATGAAAGTAAAATCGCCAAGCATCGAGAGACCTCCGAAGAAGAAATTCTTTCTGATGATGGATTTCTGGACCAAGGATTTACTCGTCCAAAGGTGACCCCTTCTGCTTTTCTTCTGCAAATATTTTATGTGTTTAAATATGTTGTTGCTCGCATTTGAGTTTGACAGTCGGTCTTACGTGTATTGTAATTCCAGGTCCTGATTCTATTACCATTGAGGAGCATTGCCTTTCGCGTTGTTAAGAGGCTCATACAACTAACTCCGGAATCTCAAAGGGTATATAAATTTATGAAATTCGTTCATCAATTTTTCAATTGGAAAATGCTTTGTGACTGTGTTGCCTCTACTCTACATCTCGTGGATGAGAAAATTCTCTAGTTTGATTGTTAGTGATGTTGAAAGAATTTTCTGCATTGATATTGTCTATGTTGCTAATGCCTTGAGTTGCCTATGCCATCTTCAATATCCTTCATTGGTTTCAGGTTAATGTAGAACACCTTGACCGGTTTAATGATGAGTTTGGATGTGAAGAGGATACTGATGACTGTGATGGTGAAAAGACTACATCGAAAAATGGAAACTCAATCAAACAAAAGTCTTCAAAACCTTCTGACTGGCAAGCCCTTTTTGGTGCGAATAACAACGATGATGAGTTTATGTTAGGCATTAAACATACAAGGTATATATAAGCCTACATACTCTTTAGATTTGAAGTGCATGCTTTCGGTTGGTATCTAATTTGGTCGTTGTGCTGAGACTTGAATCCTCTTGTCAATTTCAGGAAGAGTATTAGGCTATATGGTGATTTTTATTCCTCAGACATTATAGTTGCTTCCCCTCTCAAGTTACATATGGTAGGCAGCCTTGTCTATCCTTTCATAAGATGATTTAGTTATGCAAATCTTCTTGATTTGATCTCTAATCAACTTCGCTCTTGTTAGGCCATTGGTGCAGCAGAAGAAAACAAGGAACGGGATGTTGATTATCTTTCTTCCATAGAGGTACTTCTTTTATCATTGCTTGCAGAAGATATATTTAATAGATAGCTGATGGTTGATGCCAATAATGTTCAGTTACTTTAGTCTATTATTGCTTTATCTCTTAAACCTGGTTTATTACTGCATGTATTTTCAAATATTTGAGGTTGTATTCTGCATCTTCTTATTTTAGTTACTAATATTGTTTTTCATGTACATGTGGATAGGTTTTGGTTATCGATCATGCAGACATAATATCTATGCAGGTAGGTTGTGGGATGAGCTTATAGAATTTTCAAAGATAGATTTATGACTCCATTTCTTATATGTTCTATTATAATGTTTCAGAATTGGTCGTTCCTTGCTACAGTCGTTGACTACTTAAATAGATTGCCAACAAAACAACATGGAACCAATGTCATGCGAATTCGGCCGTTGTACGTAGTTCTGACTTTTAAGTTCTTTTCTCTAATATGTTTATCTGTCCAACAGCCCATCTATGCCAGAATTTCTAAGAAAAGTTCTTATGTTTAGGTATCTGGATGGACATGCAAGGTTTTATCGCCAGTCAATAATTCTAAGTTCTTATTTAACTCCGGGTATTGATCTGTCCATTTGTTATCACCTATGGTTTAATTCCTTTTGATCTTCGTTTTTCCTATATTTCCATAATCCTTATTTATGGTGGAGTTTCCAAACTTGTACTAACCCAGATAATATTTCGTTTCAGAGATGAATTCTCTATTCGGTCGCCACTGCTTGAACTATAAGGGAAAGGTGAGCATTCATAATGCAGCACATTATCCATTTATAGTAAATGGATTTCGGGCGTCTTTTTTGTTACTAGTGTATTGAGGGGATTATATGATTGATCTATTATGCGTGTTCCCCATACCAAGATTGTAAATTTAAAGTTAACTTGTCTTTCATATCTAGTTTGATGTTAAATTTGTACCGTAACACTTTTGGTTGAATCTATGCAGATGAAGATGGCGTGTGAATACAAGGGTGTTCTTGAGAAAGTGTTGCTCCCTGTCCGTCAGGTATGAAAGCTTATCTTTTTTACACAAGAAAAGTTTTAGACATCTTATCTCTCTGTCTGTGTTGCAGATTTATGAAAGATTTGATGCAGCCTCCATAACCCAAGTGGACGATGCACGTCTTGAATATTTTACCAAAAAGGTCATTTTTTTTTTTTTTTTGATGCTATGGTTTTGCAGTAATTAGATTTTCAT
>Ga0041059_1001426_pt1 | contig 19004 bp, 15 predicted proteins | sample AraColnosormetaG_FD_56232 | JGI IMG/M metagenome (GOLD analysis project Ga0041059, IMG submission 56232) | Arabidopsis roots microbial communities from North Carolina, USA - Col MF nosort | ecosystem: Host-associated > Plants > Roots > Unclassified | place: USA: North Carolina | collected...
AAGCATTTTTTTTTTTTTTTTTTCTCAAAACCGTATTAATTATATAATGCAAACCGAACCCAAATTAATTTTGATTTTAAAACCATGTAAACCGAACCAAAGATTGGAATAGTTGGGATGATAAAGAAGCTTGGAAACTAAAGATTCTCACTTTCACTAGTGAATAATACATTCATTTTTTAAAAAGTTTTTTTTTCTGTTGTTTTATTTCTTTCTAAAAACCAAAATAAATTTGGAATTTTATTTTCATTTCTAGTTAATAAAAAATAATTTATATTGTAATTTTAACTTAAATTGTAATTAAATAGACATGACTAAACAAAATAAAATTTAGTTCTTATTTGATTGTAAGAACTACAAAAAAGAATCATCATCGTCACTTGCTTTCAGAATCTTGATGACCGTCGCCACATGCGGCAAGGAAGAGAGCTCCGGCAGCAGATCCACCGTGAGAATGCTCAATGACGACGTGATCTGATAACTCATCACCAAGCATTTCCCAAACGCTGCTATGAAGATAGTTTCTAAATACCCTATAATGATCATACAATCCTCCTTCAACTATCACAATGCTCATTTTCTTCTCTAATCTTCCAAGCTTCTTTATCATCCCAACTATTCCTGCTCCCGCTAAACGAGCCGCTCGTTCCGCGACTACATCGCATACTTCAACTACAACTTCTCTCGCCGCAAGAGTTGAATCCATTATCTGCATATGGTTCACACAAGATATTCAAGATTTGTTTGTTTTTAATACAAACGCAAAAAGACTATCGAAATTTCTAAAGCGAATGAGTCTCTATGAAGCTTACACCGAAAACTTCCTTGAGCTTTTTGTTTACAGTCTCCCGTTCTTCGGATATATCTTGATGCATTGCAGCCATATCTGGAGACCTAAAACATGCTCGGAAAACCGCAGTTTAGTCTATAGTTTCATAACTTAGTCTAAGAGAAGTATATAGTTAAGGTACCATAAAATGTAAGGAATTGTGAGTTTTGGAGGTAGTGTATCTCCAAAGAGAGCAGATTCTTCAGACATTTTTAGTAACACTCTTCTTACTATCTCCCCTAAGTATCTTCCTGACACCATCTTCTCAAATATCTTCAAACAGAGAAACAGACAAATTTCTCAAAACACACTATAGAAAGTACTAATCGGTATGTGTTCTTACTCGATGTCCGGGATTCAAGCTTTCCGCGTCAAGAGAAGCATCGAACTCGGTTATAGGAAGATGGCAAGATCTGAAATCTCCCCACTCTGTGCTAACAACCTATAATCTTACCAAGTACAACCACTTGATATAAAAACTTTGGAAAGCTCTATGATATTGAACTAAGTGTGTTGAAAGTATCTTAACATACGATCTCTTGTGGCTCACGTATCGCAGATTTCCACCTCGATATCTCTTGAGCTTGTTCAATGTAAGCAGCGTTGGTTCCCATACCTAATGATACTGCAGCCACAGTGTCCTTGTGATAATACCTTCCTCCAGCCAATTCTCCTATAGTATTATCCACCTGATTTCAAAAACCAGATTCTCAAAAGATACATTAAAAGTCTTAGATTAATCGTCATTGCGGATTATCTTTAGACTTGCTTACCAGCGCTGTGTTCATCCGAATTTTCAGACCGTGTGTTTCCAGTGATTCATTCATATCATTCACCAAATCTTTCAAAACCTTCTCATCATCGTCATTTGCTAAACTCTTCCTATGTATCGACGAGATTGAATGTGACCCAATCTGCTCAACAGAGCGCGTCAACGTAAACCCGAGATTCTTCACTTCTTCTGCTTCTCCACCGGGATTCATCGCAAGAAATTTAACAAGCTCCAATGATATGAAATCGCACAACTCCTGGATCCAAATAAAACTCCAGCTTCATGTAACCTAACGTGTTAATCAAGAAATCTTGTATCTCTATTCATACCTTGAAAGAACCATTTAAAACATCGTCAGGGATCGGAATCTCATGCTTCTGTACATCGGAAATAGGCTCTTCGTTACCACCTAGCGTCCCACGTAACAGTAATAGTTCCTTGCCTCTCAAGTTGACTCCATAGTGTACCCCTTTCTCATCACTACACGTTAAACACCGTTAAATAACGCTCATCTAAGGCTCTCTGTATCAAAAACAGAGGATTCTGATTTACCCGGAAGGGAGAGAACCGGTGAATGAAACGAGCATGTTGAGGGAACCGCAACACTCGGCGGTTAAAGAGGCGGTCATGTCGGCGACCAAGGCGTCCGCCACCGCCCAAAGCTTCGAAACCGGCGTGGCGCATTCTCTAGCGAATTTCCTCAAAATTCTCTGCGTATGTTTCAACCGCCGCTCTTTCCTCCGGATCCACCGACCCATTAGTACACCTGCTGCAACCGCCGTAATGGTTGCAGCCGTCACGGCCAGAACCACCTCTTTCCTGGTCATTTTTACCACAGAATATGTTTTTTTTTCGATCTCTGATTAACACAGTAACAATCTCAAAGAAAATAAGATGTGTTCGGTGTTCCTCTTGTTAGCTTTTTTTGCGTATCAAGTTGAATCATTCAAACTTTTTTTTTTCTCACTAAACCGGATAACTCGGTTTAAGCAAAATTTACTTTTGGGTTATCAGTATGAAATATTTTTGGTTTGATTTGGTATGGAGAGAAGAAACATCGGTCTGGTTCTGTTTAAGTAAAAAACAACCGCAAGTATAGTGTTTCGTAATTACTTGGCGATATCTTCACTAGGTCGCGATTTTCCATGTGAAACAAATTTAAGCTATCATTAAAAAAACGTTTTTACAATTGAGTTATTTTATTCGTATCATTAATTGCTCTCTTTTTCATAAACAAAGAACACAAGTTGCTCAATCTTCGTTGAGAAATTAATGAGTAAATATAGATTAAGGGGAGGGGTCTAATTGTGCACACGTGATATCACCTGATGTAGCTCACATGGTGCGATTCCTGTGATTTGTCATACTTGTCCCTTGTAGGTGGAGCCGTGGAGGCTTCGAGGCGAGTGGATCATTTCATTTTTTAATGTAACTACAATGACAATACTAAAGCACTCTAATGAAGAATTTGAAATATTTTTAATGTGTGAAAATAAATGATAGTCCTTATTGATTTAAATAAATTGAGGAAAAGTTATCTACAATATCATAAGATAATAATTTCTTATGCTTTTTTATTAGTGTTTTATATTAATGGCGAGCTGTTTTAATGGTTAACTCTCTCGATTACTGAAAATATAAGAATTTTGATAATTACTAAAAATGTAAGGTTTTTTAAAGTTGAGAATGAAAGGACATATACCCTCCTAATCATCAAAAAATATACTATTGAAAAGTGTACTTAAAAATAATAATCAATCGCAAAACTACCTTGAAATTGAGGCAGATAATATGTGAACATTTATAGCAAATATAGTTTCTAGCTCAAATGAGCTTTATTTAGAAGGGAAAAAAAAAGAAGAAAAAATGGAATTATTTATAAGAACCAAAAACAATTGTGGAGAAATAGAGATTGCCGAAAGGCAACCTTCAAGTTATATTTCATTGATTTTTCATAAGACATGTGATTAGCCTTGCAAGAAAACCTAGTTACATGTATGATGGGATATAGATGGCTTTGTAGCCATGTGGTGTATGGATTTATATATAGCTAGGGTGCTCTAATGGAGTAAATGGATTCTTAAGTTCTTTTTGGAATATGAATATAGTGTCATAAAATAAATTGTTCATTTTTCTAATTGACTAATTTGAATTTTGACCATGCTTGTTAATATGTAGCTTTATATTATTATTTCTCTAACTGTTTAAGATTGATAGAGTAAAGTGACCCGGTTTCACACAATGATACTGAGTCCACTGAATTTAGAAATTTTCCACGTTTCGATTTCATTTATATATGCCAAAAATAGCATTTCCCCATTTTTCAGCATATTACGTAGTTTTGTTATTATTCAACTATATATATAACGGAAAAAGATTGGTTAGAGTAAGTGATGCATTATAGAGCGAGTCGTCATGTCATATATGTCGTGTGGATGTCGACCTTTAGATTATATATATATAGGTAGATGATAATGTAATTAACTTAACTAATTATAGTGTTTTTGGATTGGTATTGGATCCTGAATAAAGTATGCTATGCATTTGAAAGCAACATCAGTCACATGCAGCATGTGATTGTTCGTACAGCGTAACATCGCAATTGCGAGTGTTGGAGTCAACACAAGTTCTGACGAGAAGGAGAGAAGAATAGGCGTTGAGATACAAGTAAATAGATCAACCAATCGAACTCTAATTTTTTATTTCGTAACCAATCAAACTCTAATTTTAAGTTCATATATGTATAGAAAAAAAATATTATTTATTAATGCAACCAATAAATACCATTACTAGGTAAATAACTAACTCCTAACAACATGGATGTGACGAAGTTTCTTTATGGTTACGGTTTGGTATTGCCGTCCAAAACAGCCATATGACAATATGACTGCGTCATACAAATGTTCTTGTGTAATTAGTTTGTCATCTTATAGCCATAAAAGTATATTGAATTGAACCACTCTTTTCAATTATCTTTCTGGGTTATATAGTAGATTATATAATTTTGGTAACTTTCAGATTATTGATTTGGATTATTTCTAAATTTATAATACTAGCTAGCGTTGGATTATTTGGACCTAACAAAGACAAATCCGGCGGAGTTATAATTGGTCACATTATTTTGACCTAATTGATACTGACATACCGCTACCGTAATCAAGAATATAAACTAAAATAACGATATGTCACGTTTTTAATTTGATTATAATAACCTCTTATATGTCTTTGGTAACCCGGTTCGTATTTGTAAGGAAGCTGCTTATTTATTTGTTGTATTTTTTTTTTTGTCTTTTTGCACGGAATAAATAAAAGTAATGAGAAGTACTGGAGAAAAGTTTTAATCAAGATAGTTTTGTTTTAAATATAAAAAGACAGGAAGGAGAGTTGACGAAAACAAATGACGAAACAAAAAATAGGTGAGTTGTCGCGTCAATGATAGAAACATTTAGGTTTTGACAGCGACCCAAATTCCATGATACATGTGTTGTACTTGTATACTAAAAACTTTTACATTAGCTATCTGCTATTATATCTTACACTGCTATTTACAGTTGTATTTATCAAGGAGCGCTCTACTAAAATACCACTTATGAAGTTGTTATTCCTAAGGATATATCATAATTATAAAAAATCCTAGATATAGACAAAGTTTTTGAAATGTTCTTAGAGGAAATGAATGGTAGGAAGGTGTCAAAATTTTCGATGCCATTTTGGGAAAAAGAAATACTTTATTGTTTTGAAAATCAATTCATAAGTTTGTTAATTTGAACATAAGAATATTCAGGACATGTACGTCAATTTATATCCACCCCAATGGGGTTAGATCGCTTAAAGGCAACTATGGTTAGTTTGGACTTTTGAAACGTATAAATCGTTTTCTCTTTTTATTTCAAACTAGTAATAGTAGAAAGTAATAAGTTAGCGATTAATTGGCACATATATGTCGTATAAAAAGATAACTAAACATTTGAACCAAACAAAAGATAACTAAACATCAATTTCTAATTTCTAATTGGCACTATATCCAGGTGCAAAACGTCTGAATCGTGTATATATAATAAATCTGGAGCTAGATTCACATAATCTTCACTGGATCATATTATCATAAATACCCTTTTTTGTCTAGTTCCGTTGCAATAATATGTAATATATATATTATATATACACGATTCAGACGTTTTGCACCTGGATATAGTGTTTGTATATATGCATATGTACACATATTATCTATTGTTTTGTGAAATGTGAAACCATAATTGTTCATTTTTCGCATTGCGGATATAATATTTTTATTATAGCTGAAAGAAAGAGAAGGATAGTTATCCACTTTCCGAATCCACGATTTGTCCAACTTTGTTAGTATCCTATGATTATCCTTGTTGTTCTCTAACACGGAAGGAAAGACTTGGTCGTCATGCCGCATTCCTTGCCTTGATTATCCAAGTGATAATTTTTTTTTTTATTATGATTTTCTGAATCTAGAATGTCTTGGACTGGGTACTTTGTTGTATTTGACAGTGCTAATTTACCATATGTTACTTTGAATTCAAATTACTCTTACTCATAATGACAGTAATCAATCAAATTCAATATAAATTGCTCTAAATTTTTGTGCACCAATAACTTGCTCTAACTCCTCCCAAAAAATTATTACTACAAACTTTAGTGATTTGGTATAAGATTGAACAGACTTACAAAATATAAACCATATAATACAAATACATAAACGGAAGTGCTTTACATCTTTGGAAACAGCAATATAATACATAAAGGGGGAAAGAACCAAATAGAGAAAAAAAGAGAAGTGAATTTTCAACTAATTTAATCTTATTTATATATAGAATTATAGATAATTAACAGATAAGAAAACCTCCAATCAAACTTATAAAAAAAAAAAAACATTTTCATGGCAAACCACTTATGTTTCGTCCATGTGTTCAACAAGATCTCCCACAGTAGAAATTGACGAGAAGCATGAAAGTTAATACAATCATATGAAATTCGACAAAGCAGACCTTAAGCTCTTTACAACATCCATGAGTGTCATGTCGAAATCACTCTCCTTCTGAAAAATAAACATCAAGCGATGTTACTCTAAAATTAAGAACAAGTTCTTCATTTATATGTATAAGTGTATGCCTGAATATACATTTGCATACCTTAGCTATAATGGTGATATCAAGAGTTGGTCCAAAATTCAATACACTTGAATTAGTTATCAAGATATGAAGTTTCTCAATCTCGGCCATAATCTTGGCAAGATGACCCTTTTGCTTCTCGCAAAGGATCTTGATTAGAACATCTTCATCCGAGAATCTTACCTCGATCTCGGGAAGATCCAAGTCCGAGAAGCCATCTTCACAAGAAGAAGAGAATGATTGATTATTATCGTCCAAGATCAGCTTAGACTTCTTCACAAGAACCATTGATTCCAATCTTCTTTCTTTCTTCTGTTCCTCCAACTCTCCCACTCTTTCTTGGAGATACTTTATATGCTTTAATGCATCTCCCAACACAGAAGCCTTGTCCATCTATGCACGCAATTAGAAAAAAATTACACCTATAGATTCAAAAACATGTATTTTTTTGAAAAAGGTAATCAAGAAGGAAGATCTGATGGTATGTATACCTTTTTAAGGCCAGGAACTAGAGCGGAAAGAGCTACGAATCTTTGAGTAAGCTTCTCTCTACGTTTTCTTTCGGCTATTATGTGATCCTGAGCATTGGATTGGTTTCTTGAAAACGGTTGAGCCCTCTTGGTCCCTTTTCGATTAAACTCATCACTCTTCTGGTGTGGTTGCACTTGAGCCTCTAATTTTGGGCTAAAGATTGAGTTTAGGTAGGTGGGAGAGTACTCGTGTTCCATATCATTTGAACCATAATCTTCGAAAGAGAGAATTCTTGAGGAAGAATGACGGTGAATATGATGGGGCTTTGAATTTGGAGGAAGATGAGAAGAAGGTGATATGTAAGTTGTCTCAAGGATCTTTGGTGGTTTCATTTCGATCAAATCATCATAAGAGGGATCATTGTTGGTCGTGAAAGAGTGTGGAAAAATGTATTGAGCTTCTTGGACCTCTCCCACTATTGAGTTCATGTGAAACTGTTGAATTATGCTATTTTCTTCTATTTCCTAAAATATAACATCACACCCAAAAGAAAAAAGAACAAAAAACAATGAAAAACAGTCCCAGATGACAACATATATACATGAGTGTATGTGTTTATGCGCATATATACCTGCTCAGAAAACCATCTTGTGGATAAGATACTCATTGCTGTTGCCTCTGAAAATCTGAAAATGGTAAAAAGAATATTAGTGTATGATTTATAAACAAGAAACTGTATTTAACCAAGAAAAAAGATAAATTAGCAGATCATCTTGGGTTTCAAATACAAGATTTGACGTATAGTAAAAACCCAAGATCAAGAAACATTTAGTAAGGGTTGAGATTTATGTTTTTTGAATCACAAAGAAATAAAACTCACCAGCTTCTAGGAGAAGAGAGAGAGAGAAGAGAGATTTGTGTGTGAAAACAGTGGAATGCACATGCATATATGTACATGTATATATAGAGATGGACACACATATGAAGTAATTTGCACGTGTGAAAGGCAATACTACTCAACTTTCACACTAAAAATATTCCTTTTTTCTCACAGCATTTGGGTGTCAAAACTAATTAATTATATTATAGATTGTTTTATATTTGTCAAATTTCACAGGTTGTTCAAAGTTACTCATTGACGTATACAGTATTTTGAGGTCCTATTTGAATGAATATAAAAATGTTGCGGGCCGGAGACAAAAAGGGTATTCGTCTATTGAATATATCAGGTTTTTGAGTTTATATTATTAAGTGTATTTTTAGGGTTTCTTCTTAGAAACAAAAAAAATCGCCTCAATTTTTATTTTGTTTTGATATATGTTTACTCATCTTGTTTCCCTTGGTTTTATTTTTAAAAAAATATTAGTTTCTCCATAAATACATTTTTCAAAATGCATCCAAATTTGACATGAATTTATGTATCAGGTGTGGTATGCGAATATGAAACCAATTAAAAATCAAAACTGTTCAAAAAAATATTTTCTAACATCATATAAAAATATTAAACCTTATGACGCGCATCAAAATGTTGTTGGCCAATTGTAAAAACATTTGTATATAGAAAGCTTGTATTCAAATTCTGCTATTATTACTGAGTAATAAACTTATATATATAGTCAAGTAATTTATACTAAAGTGTCCTTCACTCACTATCTGAATATGTATGTTGTTGAAGAACCAATAAAAGGAAAGCATTCATGATTAATTTTCATAAATTTCTTATGATAAGCGAACTTATGATAAGCAAAAATAGACAGAAGATGACAGGAAACTTTCCATAATCAAATTGTGGGTCCAATTGAATATAATCTAATACATATTCCCATTAGTTTTATACTTTTCTCTTGTAAACTAAAAATGTGACACCAACCAAAGATCTCGCTACGATTTTATGGTATATTATATGGTATTGGTTACGACATTAATTATTTCCACGAATTTTCTTTTTTTCAAGAAAATTGTAAATTCAACAATAAAAAAAAGATTAAAGTATGATTTGAATTTAACCATTGGCGTTCTCTTCTAAAAGCTCTCATCTTTTATACACAGTTTGATTAAATGTGTGAATCACCATGACTGTCAAAGACGTTCGATTATGAACAAACAAAATCACAAAAGTTTATATTTTATTCAATCAGAATATTCAAACATTATACTACAAGTGATCGACACTAAGATAATTTTTACTTTCCTGGAACTCATGTGTCTTGTGTCTTGTGCAAACGTGCTACTCTTAATATATAATCGATTAGGTAAAAATAATCAATCAAACATGAAACTCTTTTATGTAAAGTTGATATTTTAAGTCAAGTATTTGTCGGAATTGTTGAACTTCATAGAAATGGTAAGCTAGGTAAACAAAATATACTTGGGATATTATAATCTAAGTACTAAAATAGAAATAAAAGCCAGTTCACTTACAACTAGATCTCTCCCTCTTTTCCTCCATTACTACGCCCCATGACAGAAGCATCTTGGCGCCTGCAAACCAAATTCAGTGTTTTACAAATCTCCATAAAAATTTAATACTAAATCCCTCGAATTTTATATTTTTATATAGTATTTCATTTCTCAAGATCTAAATACTAAATTAACTATAATATTATCATGAGTATATTTTACTCTATAGTATAAAATGTGATAGAGTATATATACAGTACATTGTACACATTTACAAATAGACGATTATTTTGTTTCTATCTTTTTCTTCTTTCTCTTTCACTCTCTCTCTCAAGAGTTTGTTACAGAAGATTGAAGATTCCTGATATGGTATCAAAGCATCTAAATATTTAACAGTTTTCTGGATCTATATCACTATATTACTATATCACATCACCAAGACAGTACATCCCATGAAATATAAGCATCTTGGCTCTTGCAAACAAAATTTAGTGTATTTTTTTTACTTCTGCATAAAAAAAAAAATCTGATAAGTTGGCGTCAAAAATAAAAATAAATAATAATTAATATTAGGGGCCCTTATATTATTCCTTTTCTAAAGCTCCAAGTACACATACATGATGATTAGGTTGTTAATTTTAAAATCTTATTGTCCATTTCTCAAGATCTAATTCTAAATAGTTTCCTGGATCCGTATCGTTGGGTAACGTGAGAGAATAATTAGTTTTTGAAGTCAAAACCCTAAAATTGAAACCAAAGAGATCAAACAGTAGATACAGAAAAATAGAGAAACCTTATTATAAGCTTTTGCATTATGTCATGTAAGAAACACTTTAGTGAGACTTGAACAATTTTTATTATTATCTTCTCTGCCATTATGTGTTGGTTGATAAATATATAGCAATTGGCCCTATAATTGATGGATTTGCTGTAGATTTGCTATGGATTTGATAGCACTCTTCATCCTAATCCTCAGTTTTGAACAAAAATGAACCAAAAGAAGACTTCAAAACCCTGTTTCAGATTGAAATCTTGTTGACATCAATTTGATCCCTAAGAAGAGGGAAAGAATAAATGGTCAAGTCTCACCTAAGTGTAACAAACAAAGAACAATCAAACAAATGCCAATCATTGCCTGATAAAGAAAACAGAAAGAAAAAAAACTTTCCTTGCGTAAAACTCTACCTGATTATTAACAATATCAGAAATCAAAGAAGAAAAGTAACTTTGAAATTAGAAACGCGTAGATTCTTTAACCCTAAACCACAATTCTTCAAATGGCTAAGTTTCTGCTTCTTCTGCCTTCTCACTCTTTCTTCTTCCTCTACCAACCGCAGTTGTTCCGCGTCTTCTTTCTTCGCAAGTCTCTCACTGTATCAAACAACAAACAAACAAGAACATTGGTGTCCCGGGAAGATTCTAAAACTACATTGAAAACATCTGAATAAATAATAACATACCTCCGTTTCTCTTCCCTCATGATATCATCAAAGTTGGCTTCCATGCACCTATCATCATAGTCTTCGTCACGCCCTGCAAAACGATCAGTCTTGCACATCTTTCTAACCATTTGCAAGGCCAAATCATCTTCTGACATTTTCACAGGCTTTTTCTTCACTCGCTTCAATGGTGGTTTGCTAATCAACTGGTGTTTCGCAGGAGGCAGTTGCGACCTTGTGAGTTCCAAGGAAACATTTCTCTGTTCTACCCTTTGTTGTTTAGAATCATGTCTCAATGGCTTTGTTGAGGACAGTGGTCTCTGATGGCCTAATTTGGAACTTGGTTGGCCCTTCTTGTTCATTGATTTCCGCTTTTGAGAGTTAATTGCCGAATCCTCCCTCGTGTGAGCTTGTACATTATTTGATGAACCTGGTCTTGGCTGCATTTGGCTCTCTGTGGAACTTGGTCTAGAAGTAGGTGGTTCCTTGATGGAAACAGGAAGCTGAGCATCATCAGAGAAAAGGAATGAGTAGTCTCTTCCATCCTTAAGTTTTTCAGCTTTTCGTTTGACCTCATTCGCATTCTTAGTCCCTGAAGCATCATTCATTAGAACAGAACTTTTCTTCTGTACACAAGACACAAAACAGTTTTAAAAAGAGTAAGAAAAAAAAACACTTGCAACGTCAAAAATGTGAAAAAGAAGGATCTGATGAGACATACGTTTTGAATAGAGTTTAACATTTTAGCTGCTGATGTCTCGTTTTCTAAAAGAGGCTTGCTTTCTTGTAAGACTCTTGAAGCAATAACAGTCTGAGAAGGACCAAAAAAGGAACCAAAGCTGCAAAAACAGAGTTTTTTTTTTGTTTGTAAAAGCAGAGTTAGAATATTCAATTCATGCTAATCTCTTTGAACACAACACAAATACACAATCAAAACTAGAAAATAAAACTTACTCGTACGGAAGATTACTTTTGCTCTGATGTAACTGTGTCTGTGAGGTTGGAGCAATAATAGTATCTCCGCTTTGCATCTTCGTCCTAATCGATTCCTTAATCCGTTGACGCAATTCAAGAAACTCTGATTGCATATTTCTTGGAAGACAACTTGTCGTAGTAATTAGTGCCTGCAATTTAAAGATCTTTAATTCAATATGTGTGTATTCACATCAAAACACGTCAAAATATCTACAAGAAGCAACTGTAAAAAGAAATTGATCTGCTTCAAGAACAACCACAAAATTAGGGCTTCTGCGTCATATCAATCAAGTTCACAGAACGTTACCATAACTAAATAGGGTTCGGGTTCTGTTTCTTACACAGAATCAGGCTCTAATGCCAATTCCCAAACCAAAACTCTAAAATCTTTATGAATTAGTCTAAAAGGTGAAGTTAACTTACGATTCAAGTTAGTCAAAATCTCTAAACTAAATCCCTCGTTAAGAGGAAGTAACATTGAAATCGACAGAAACACATTTGGAGAAAAGATAACTTACGTTTGAGAAACGTAGTCACGCGAATGAAGCGAAAACTGGTTTCAGTCTGAACTCTGAAGCTTTTGCTTGGGAATGACTTTAATGGAGAGATCAAGAAATACAAAAAGACGTTGAGGCACTGAGACGCTTTTTATACGCAAATAGAGTTTTCCTTTCTTTTTTTTTACAAATTTCCTTTTTTCAGTCACTACAATTTTTTCGTTTTCACAAAAGTCGAAAGAAATAATTAAAGTAATATATACAGATGTATGTTTGTGTTCAGTCGCTAAAAGGAGTTATGTATTAACCATATATTAATTTACTTTTTGTCAACGACCATAAATTATAATTTACTATACTTTACTTGTAATGAATAAAGTTATAAAGTTTTCTATCCATTTTGAAAATCATCATCAGATTGGACCAGAATTTATATTATTCGTACTTGGTTCTATCATGTAAATGTTGGCAAAGGCCCAACAAAAATATATGACGATGGATAGTAATAAATTACATATAGTCATCATCATTATCCATATCGCACCACATTTGGAACATTAAATTCTCTCTATTATTCAGAGAGATTATCACAGCAAAGAAAAACACAAAGTCTCATTTTATTCTTCTTAATAATAGTAGATCTTTCTTTCTTTTCGACAACATCATTCAGAGTTTGGTTTTTCTAAAAGATAGGACCAGCAGCGAGAATCTCCTCCGTAAGCTTACCATCCACACCAATCTTATGGTTAGCAAAAACCTCGAAGTTCTTCTTGAACAGACCTCCCAGTTTCACCAGAGTATCTTTGTGTGCCTTCTTATCAGACCACTGCATTTTCATTAAACCCAAATCAACAAAAAATTGTTCATCATCACTTAAGCAATTACATTATACAGATTTGCAGAAACTTACGGAGTTGACGGGGTCCAAGATCTCTGAAGGTATCCCTTCGATCTCAGTTGGGATTTCAAATCCAAAGATTTCGGTTTTCTTGTAGTTTGCCTTCAAGAGACTGCCCGAATGGATTGCATCGATGATCTTTCTAGTGTATGCCAGCTTGATTCTGTTTCCAACACCATAACTGCAGGAAATAAAACATTACAGATCATGTTAATAGCCTACAAACATGTGTTACAAGGCAGCGTTTTGTTGTATCGATTTCCATAGAAGGACATATATACCTGCCACCAGACCAACCAGTGTTGACGAGCCAACCAGTAGCACCTTGTGACTTCATCTTCTCAGCTAACATAGCTGCATACTTTGTGGGATGCAACATTATGAAAGCTGCACCAAAGCAAGCTGAGAATGTTGCTGTTGGCTCCTTGATACCATCCTCTGTGCCAGCAACCTATATATGTTGCACATCTTTGGTTATGCTTTTGAAATTTATGAAGACGATGTGCAAAATAAAGACTTTTACTTTGGCCTTACCAGAGCAGTGTAACCACTGATGAAGTGGTACATGGTTTGTGCCAGATTCAGCTTGCTCACAGGTGGGAGAACACCAAAGGCATCACAAGCCAGAAGTATCACATTTGTCGGGTGTGGACCAACACAAGGTATTTTCGCATTTGGAATGAACTCAATTGGGTAGGCAGCACGTGTGTTCTCTGCAACCAAAGAGAATCGAAAATGATCATTCTGTTAATTGTGAGGACGAAGAGAATGAAAGAAATAACAATTGTTTTACCTGTAACAGATTTATCAGAGTAATCCACTTCTCTGGTGTGCTCATCAAACACAACATTTTCCAAAACTGCAACAAGATCAGAATCTTATTGTTATATCACTGCTTTATGTTTTTTTCTCAAAAACAATTCCAACGTACTGTCTTTCTACCTGTTCCAAACTTGATAGCGTTCCAGATATCAGGCTCCTTCTCCCTCGAAAGATCAACACACTTAGCATAGCACCCACCCTCAATGTTCGAAACACCAGTCTCAGTCCAACAATGCTCATCATCTCCAATAAGATACCTGTTGTGATCAGTAGACAGCGTTGTCTTCCCGGTACCTAAAATCATCATTCATAGAAAACAAAAAACACAATCATCAATCTCAATTCACCCGCTAAACTCAACAAAGAGGCAAGCAGTTCTCAAGTCAGTTCAGCAGTAATTGTATTGTATCATTTGATTTATCGTTCCTTCCATCATCACCCAACACCATAGTTGGTACTGTCTCTACTATACCTGAAAGTCCAAAGAAGAGAGCAACATCTCCATCTTTTCCCATATTGCATCCAGAATGAAGGGAGAGAATACGACGCTTAGGCATAAGGTAATGCATCACACTGAAAAGACCCTTCTTCATTTCCCCAGCATACTGAGTACCAAGTATAACCATTTCCCTCCTAGCCAGATTAAGGTCTACGCTAGTGGACGAAGTCATGTAATGAGTGTAACGATTACATGGAAACTGCCCAGCATTGTATATAGTAAAATCCGGAGTACCAAAGCTCTCAAGCTCCTCCTGAGTTGGTCGGATACACCTGACACCCTCCCCAGTTACTAATTTGTTGTTTTCTTTCACCCACAATAATGGATTGACATACAAGGAGTCAATAATGATTTTACTTACATGTTGTGCATAAACAATGAATGGTAAGCTCTAGCTGAGACAATCCTGACTTTGATTCTGTTCTCTGGATCCCAGTTTAAGTATTGGTCATTGACAAAGACCTAAAAACCCCAACAACAACAGAAATTTCATAAACTTAGATCAAAAGTTCTACACTCAACAACATTGATTAAAGTTTTCAAAATTTAATACCTTTTCCAAGGAATTCAAGTAATCAACAGCTCTTTCTCTGTTCACCATGAAAGTATGTTCATCCATTTCGATATTCGGCGAACCCCTAAAATCAAAATCAAACTCCAAAATCAATAAACGAAAACAGAGCATAAACCCAAAAACTCCATCAATCAAAATCGAGATTAGGAATACTCACTTTCCCCACCAAAGCTCATCCTCAGTAGTAGCATCTCTAACAACACGCTTATCTCTGGGAGCACGACCAGTCTTAGCACCAGAAAGCGTCGCCAAAGCTCCATTAGAAGTGATAAACGAACCTTTCTCATACTTAATAGCTTGCTCATAAAGCTCTACAAACAACAAAATCACAAACCAAATCTATCAAACTCGTTGCAGAAACATTTATCAATATTCAGATTCGGATTCTAGGTTTATTTGTTGACCTGCAGGCGAAAGATTGTAGAGGACGTGAGTAAACTTCAAGGAGCTATCACTGACAGCACCAGTAGCCGGAGAAAAGATAGAATGATGTTGGCCGTGAGCGTACGCCGGAGTAGTTGAACCATCGGTCTTCTTCTCCGCCGGATCTCCTCTCACCACCTTTGGTCCTGACTCTCTCGTTAACGATGCTAACGATGCACTGTTTCACAATTAATCAAAATTAGTTTCCACGTGTCGTTTTAAACACGTGTCATGTACATTAAAGTATTATTTTCTGGTAATAGTCACAATAGCGCATTAACTTGTCCATAAATGTCTAATCCAAAAATAAACAAAAACAAATTATATTGCCGAATTAAAGGAAGAAATAGTAATTGAAAATTTTCAAGTTTAGTGTATATCACGTCAGAAATATTTAATACTACACCATATATTTAGCTAAAAGACACTTTTTCCATGAAAATGATCGGACACGAAAACGCAATAATCTTCCTTAATTCGATATAAAGTATGTTATAAACAAAAGTAACGTATGAATAATCTGTATATGTGAAGTTATTATAAGGACCTGATAGATTGAAGCTGAATCTTCTGACGCTCCTCCTCGGAGACGGCGGCAAAAGCAGCGGCGGCGTTTTGGTTGATCGGTGTGGTAGGAGCAGAACGTTTCTTCTGTAACGAATGAAGCTCATCGATGGTTGTGGCATTCACCGTCGGACCACTATCGTCGTGGCAGACTCCGCTACCTCTCTTTGCTGCTCCGGTCGTTATCTTCGGCATCACCGGTCCTTTAGGGAAACTAAACCCTCCGTCACCGTTAGTAGCATTTCCGTTACCGGCCGACATCTTTTTCCTGTAACCACAACACAAAAAAAAGACAGAGTTACGAAGTTGATTACACTCGTACTGATATTAAAATTACCATCGACGTTAAAAATTTTACCGGAGGAAGAGAGATCACGAACAAGAAGAGGCTGAGAAAGATTAAAGAGACTAATGATCGGAGGAGAAGATCATTTAACGTTTTCAAGGGATGATACAAAATGATGCGAATGTGAAGAGAAGCGAAAGTGGTTTTTTAAAGGTTAGATTTTTAGAACCATGGTTAATAATGAACCGTGAGAGTGTTAACCATGGTTAAGATCTATCTTCCTAGGAAGAGCCCCTTTTTTATTTTTATTTTCTCTCTTAACATAACCGGTGGTTTATAAAGATGACTATACCATTTAATTATGATAGACCCCACACGAAAATGTGTAAGATAATTTTGTAAATTTGTAAGATATTATATGTGAATTTTTACGTGTTTTTTTTGTTTGAAAAACTCTATAGCTCGGCTACCTCTACGTAGTTGGTATAATGGTATGTATAATTCAGCTTATTTTTTTGGAAATCAAGGATAAGGTTTGACTTCCTTTTTCAACTAGTATTAAATCGAATTAAAAATATTCATCTAAAATAGTTCAGATGTGGGAAATAAATCTTTAAAGAAATCAACGTGTTATAAGCGACCAACTTGCCTAATTTATTCAACTTGATAAATGAAAAAATCTGTAACTTGCATATTGGTAATTGATTTTACGGTCTAATATTCGTGATCTCCATCAAATAATTTTCGCAAGTGTCACTTATTTTATCAAGTTGTTTGATGATGATAAAAATTCGTTTGATGGTTTCGGCCGGGGAATATCGAAAACGATAGACATAGCTCCGATTGTATTTTAGGAGATGGGCACGCATCTCAAAGTAAGTAGATTCGTGAGAGGACACGCAATGAGGTTCAACATATATATACGTATACTTATTTTATTTTTTAATATTCACACTATATTATTATATGTATCAGTATGAATCAGGAAAAGAATACTACAAGGAACGTTACGAACATGATGATTGTTATTTCACAATTACAAGAACCTTCGTCACGTGTTGTTTTGGAAGTTATTGTTTATGTTCATCATTAGATTGTAATTAGTTTATGTATAATTAGATACTCCAGCTTTCTGAATCCAAAAGTGAAGGAGAATATTTTTATCAGAAAGACTCTGCAATTTGCATGCTAGCATGGGCGCAGGATAATGAAGACAACAATATATACAAAAGTTTAATAAAACATTTTTAAAAAGAGGTTTTCTAATAAAATGTGGCAATAATCGACGGTTTGGATATTATTTTAGTAGAAATCTTGTCATATAATTAATTTTGTATTAAAGCTAATATGAAAAAGGTGCAAGTCATAAAGCACCACGTACTCTCGTGCACAAAGTCTCACGGGATTTGCATTCTGATCACAAAGATGTGTTTACTACAACTCATTTTATGACCATAATTCTTGTTAATGCCTAAAAATTAATCCGATCCAACTTTAATAGTCTGGACCCAATCGGCCGATGGACTTTAATTACTATTGGTTTTATGAGTTTTGAAAATTCAAAAAGAATATAGAAAAGGTTAAGCAAACTTAAAGTCTTTCGCTGAATTGTAGCTTTTTAGGAATAAGAGTCTTTTTGTTATAAGAAAAAAAGTCTTCCGTTGGCACATATATTATCGCGATGGAGAGAGATCACGACTCACGCGAGAGACCCCCGTGAAAGTTTCATGACAATTTTTTTGGTTGTCGGTCTCGGCCGTGACCGATTAGATGTTCACATCAATGACCCACGTTCCAAAAAAGATGAATTAATTTGCATTTATAAATTCTAATCTATCATCGTTTCAACCATTTTTATATTCAGACCATACGGTAAACCATTTTAGACAACACCATTAGTCATATAGTTAAATAACGAGTAGGGCTACAAAAAAGAGAGTTGAATAGTTGTTCATTGAAGATCTTCTCGAATCTTGACATAGGTACTACTTGATAATGGAATCCAACGCTGTAGATTAACCATGTGCAAGGGAGTGGTTAATTAGTACTATTATATGTATGTACTCTCAATTTCTTTCACTTTTGAATGTTCATTGGTTCTTTCTCTTATTGATTATTTACATTCCCATTATAGATTCCAGTTTTGTCACCTTGTGGGGGAGGCCGATTCACTCTTCTCCTCTTCCCTTTTCTTGGATATCTCAATTCACAGTCCGCAAAAAGAGTTTCTACTGATGTCATAATTTAAACGCGTTATTTTCTCCTATATATTCGTTTTGGTGGGTTTCTCGTATTTTAACAACTATTGAAACAAATAAAATGAATCACACGAAAAAACACACTATAGAGTCTATATCTTCGATAACATATAACATACATGATTTGATGAAAGCAAACTGAGAAAACGTTTTTTTTTT
>Ga0041059_1001427_pt1 | contig 18989 bp, 13 predicted proteins | sample AraColnosormetaG_FD_56232 | JGI IMG/M metagenome (GOLD analysis project Ga0041059, IMG submission 56232) | Arabidopsis roots microbial communities from North Carolina, USA - Col MF nosort | ecosystem: Host-associated > Plants > Roots > Unclassified | place: USA: North Carolina | collected...
TTTTTAAGACGGAAAAAAAAAAAAAAGAGGCAGAACCAAAAAACTTTAGGGTTCGATTTCGCTCCTTGGTAATCACCATGTCCGGAGAAGAAGAAGAGAACGCCGCCGAACTCAAGATCGGAGATGGTACTTCTCTATTCTCTTCGCCATATCCCCCGCTGTGTACCTCAAAATTAGGGTTTCTTTGCCTCATCGAATTGATCTTAATTCAATACGATTTAATTGAGCTTAACTGTATCGAAAATCCCTTAATTATTTGAGATTTATCATCGAAATTGATGGGTTTTATTCTCTTTGACAAAAGAGTTTTTGAAGGCAAAGTGCTTAATGAACTGTGAAGTCTCTTTGATTCTTGAGCACAAGTTTGAACAGCTTCAGCAAATCTCAGAGGATCCTATGAATCAAGTTTCTCAGTAAGTATAATTGTGTTTCATAGAGATTCATTGTATATTAGCCATCATGAATTGAAGAATTTAGTCAGTTTTATATGTTACTTCTAGGTTAGTGAATCAATGTTGAATATTGTTGAAGAAGTTATGTTTGCTCCTTGCAGAGTGTTTGAGAAGTCCTTGCAATATGTGAAGCGATTCAGCCGCTACAAGAATCCAGATGCTGTTAGACAAGTTCGAGAGTATCCTTTTTCTGAATTAGTTTGATTCAAAGTTTTTAAGTAATCGTTGCTTTGACATGCTTCCTTCTTGATGAGTGAGATTTTACAGTCACTGGTTTAATTCTATAGTTTTGTGAGAATATGCTATTCCTTAACTCAACTTTTGCAGAATACTAAGCAGACATCAACTCACTGAGTTTGAGGTACAATGTTAAATCTCTTGAGATTGGATTTTTGTTTATCAATTAAGTCGTTTCGGTAGAAGACTTAAAACATTGCATTGTTCATTATTGAACAGCTATGTGTTCTTGGCAATCTCTGTCCTGAAACTGTTGAAGAAGCAGTGGCAATGGTTCCTTCTCTTAAGGTAAATAAAGATTCTACTTTTTCTATTCAGTGGAGATAATAAGATAACCTCAAAAGGACAAATTGTATTGTTATGTAAGTGGACTTTTGAGATGATGTAAGCTTCTCTTTTGTGTAGACAAAAGGAAGAGCTCATGATGATGAAGCTATTGAGAAGATGCTCAATGATCTCTCACTTGTCAAGAGATTCGAGTAGTGCAGAAGATTCTCAAGATCTAAGATTCTGAACATTTAGCAGGATGCTTTACTTGCCTTCTAGCTGATCTGGAGTTAATTCGCCACGTCTGAAATTATAAAGCTTTAATGCCTAGAATTTCTGGAATGATACCTTCATGTTAAATGAATGTAATTTACAACGGATGATCCAAGCTTTTAATGAAATATACCATCTCTTTTTCACTAAATCAAGTAAGGGATGACACTATATACATACTACACCTAAAGCAGCTATGTGTGAACTGTGAAGCTTTAATTCCATCTCTTGGCATTTTTGCTGGACTTTGACTTCTTTTTGGAAGCTTGAAACGCTTTCATCTTTTGCTTCTTCCGTGCTTCTCTCTCAGCCTTTGACATCTTTGACTTTGCTTTCACTTTTGGAGCTTTTTCTTCCAATTCTGCTTCCCTCTCCAGCTCCCTTGCTCTAGCTTCAACATTCTTCTCCAGGAAATACTGAGAAACAGTTCAAAACAGTTCAAAACACAACCTAGAATGAACAAATTTGGCAAAGGTCTATTTACAAGAGGAAACTAGGTTGAGAGAGATTTCATTACATTGTAGTCTCCTGCATAGTCCATTAAACCACCATCTCTGACTTCAATAACTCTGTTAACAATCTGTTTAATGAAGTATCTATCGTGTGAGACTGTGATGACCGTGCCTTTGTACTCATTTATAGCTTCCTGATGAAAGAAGGAAACAGAGAATCAGATCATACTCAACCTCCAAGAACAGTTTGGCCTATTGAACAGATAAGAGTATGGTTAGAGACCTCAAGCATTTCTTTTGAAGGTATGTCTAAGTGATTGGTGGGTTCGTCCAACACAAGTAGAGTGGATGGTTTCACCATGAATTTGCAGAAAGCAAGGCGTGCCTAAGACCGCAAGAAAAAAGGCGATGAAGAACATGATGAGTATTATATTGAGGATAATGATAGACATTATGTTACCTTCTCACCACCACTCAAAAGAGAGACCTTTCTATCCAACATGTCAGCTTTGAAGTTGCACCGACCAAGAAGAGCTTTTATATCATCAATTCTCCAATCTACAGCAGCTTCAACAACTGTCTCAATCACCGTTTTATCCAAATCTTGAGCCTCTGCCTACAGCCAAACAAATGAGTAAAACTGTATTTTCTGATTCCTCTAAAAAGCCATTTCTTCATGATAGAACAAACCTGATTCTGCTCGAAGTAGTTTGGCAATACATTGTGCTCCCCAAGTATCACCTCACCTCTCATAGGCTTCTCCAAACCCATAATAAGTTTCAGCAATGTACTCTTTCCGCACCCGTTTGGACCAATTATAGCGACTTTCTCTCCTCTTTCTATAGCTAGATTCGCCTTGTTAAATAACATCTGCTTGCATCAGAAATACAGATCAAAACACAAGCAATAAAATGTACTACCAACAGCATTTGACTAACTATATCATCTCACCTTATCATCAAAACCAAATACAAGATTCTTAACAGTGACTACAGATCTTCCACTTAATCCACATTCCGGAAACCGGATTTTCATTTGTTTCCGCTGAAATGGCTTCTCTATTAGCTCCTCTTCCTGAAGCTTCTCCAGTTTCTGTTTATATAAACACAAATTCAAGTAAGTTTCATACATATTCTCTGCTTCATAAGTACTAGTTAATACCTTTTCTGCTGAAGAAGCTCGACCAGAATTTGCTCCAGCACTTAGCCTACTAATCAAATCCTTTGTTGCTTCAATCTCTTTCTGTTGCTTCTCCCAAGCAGCATACTGAGCTTCAACCAACTCTGCCTTTGAAATTACATACTGAGAGTAATTACCATCGAAAGTCCTCGAAACTCCCATTTCGGTTTCCACAATTTTAGTACACAACTGATCAAGAAACGCCCTGTCATGTGATATTATGACCATAGGCACATCTTGCTTAATCAAGTAACCTTCAAGCCACTCAATAGTATCAAGATCCAAATGATTCGTTGGCTCATCCAAAAGCAGTAAATCTGGATTCTGTTCACAGAATCACACATTAGCGTAGCTCTCAATACAGAGTTAAAGGAATCACATTTCTCATTACTACTACCTGAAGCAAAATCTTCCCAAGTGACATTCTCATTTGCCATCCACTGCTAAAAGAAGCCACAAGCCTATCAGCATCCTCCGACACAAACCCTAATTCCGACATCAGCTTACTGATTTTAGCATGGATAGAATCCAAATCAACCTCTTGAGCTCGTCTCTGCAACAAATCGAATTCGTCTAGTAACTTTCCCATTAGTTCTAAATCATCAACAGCTTCTTCAATCGCCTTCTGCAAGTTCTCAAGCTTCCTCGCTATTTCCATCTCTTCCTTAAACGTACACATGAACTCTTCCTTCACTGTCTTCCCCATTGAAACCTCGAACTCTTGACTCAAGAAAGCAACTTTCAAATTGGGTTTGGCCCAAATCACGTTTCCTGAATCAGGTTCTTCTTGACCCGTTATGATCCTGAGCTGTGTCGTCTTCCCTGCACCGTTGACGCCGATTAACCCTACTTTTTCTCCTTTCTTCACTTCCCAAGTCACATCCTTTAGCACCGTAATGCCTTCATAGCTCTTACTAATGTTCTCAAGTCTCACTCCCGACGAAATCGAAGACGCACCATTGTTTGATTGCTTACTGATCAGCTTCCGATCGGTAGATAAGAGAGATTCGAGCTCTGAATTGGAGCTGGCTGCGGAAACGTGAGCTCTAATATTGGGGAATACTCGTCTAGGGTTAGAAACAGAGGAGAGTTTGAAGGTGAAAAGTGTAGGGCAAGTAATAGTATTAGTGAAGAAGAAGGTCGAACGAAGGTTTAAGCTATAGAGATTCGTCGTTAATACCATTGTTGGTATAAAATGTTAGACATCAAACGATTAAAACGAAGCTATTTTGATTGTTAAAGAAAATGTAGGTTTTGATTGTTAACTCTCGAGGCTTCTATAGCGTGTGAGCGAAGAAGTGTCACGAACACACACGTATGCATGTGAAGCTCAAGGCTCATAAATTGCCACGTGTCAAACCGCATAACCACTATTTTTCTAGATTACCACGTCACCGGATTGACAAATCGGGCACTAGTCTCACCCGTTTGTGCACATTACTTTGGTTTCTAGGTTATTATTCGTGCATTAATCATTCACCGATAGCAAATAAGGAAAACAAAACACTAGGTTTATCAATATAGTCACACTCATTCCTAAATTATATTAAGTAATTAAAAAAGCGTCAAAGTACAGTACTTATGTCGAAATCGTACAATATCTAAGGTAATTAATCTATGTCACGATCTTAAGAAAGAACTATCAGTCTAAATATTATATTTCCCTAGTTAGAATGTCTAAATTACCTTATATACCGTTTGGCTTAAAACAAATCACCTTATATAGTGCAAGTGAATCACTAGAATCTTCTCCGATAATCACAAACTCGAAAAGAACAAATAAGCTTTCCATTATAGATTAGGACATTGAATTAGAACACTAAAGTAAAAGGTTAGCTATAAATGCATACAATCTATTTAATAATACATTTTACCGCCTTATAAATGATGAATTCCCACATTTCTTTATTCTTCTTCGTCCTTCAAGATTTAACAAAACACACAACAACAAAAAAAGACGATGGTGAAACTCATGGGGATGGTATAGCGTGAAAGATCGTAATTTTGAGGTAAATGTTTCTTCTAGTATATCTCCTCTAATTATGAAAATAAATACATTATTCAACAATCACTAACTAAAAGTGTAACTTTCACACTTTGTGCAGAGCATATTTTTCAAGATAATATACAAAAATGTATCAAGAAACTAAGCAATTTTATCATTTATGGCTACTTGCTGTCCAAGAAAGAGACGAAGCAAGAGAACATTTGAAACAATCACTCGTCGAACTGTCTAGATTACAGGAATGTTTCAACACTATTCTTTTGTCCGAAGACCAACAAATACCCCATTATTCTTACTCAGAAACCACAGACGAAACCCCCGATCATCAAAAACTGTATAGTTACAATAACTTCTCCAACGAGTCTCCTTCGCGATTCTCGTCCGCATCGTCGATCGATCTCGTCTCTAACTCAACTGTCTATTCCTCGCCGGAGACCTACGACTCTGATTGTTACAGCCTCCGGACGTTGCAGATGGGTTTTGCATTTGAGGAGAAGAAAGATTTTGAGACCCTTGTGCTGGAGAATATAGGACTCGGAAGAATGTTGCCGGAGAACGGTAAGTTCCAGCAAGCTATCATTGAAGCTGGATCGTTGGTTGACTCATTGTTCATAACCGGTCCGATTCCAAAATGGAGAAATCCTCCGGTTCAAATGTTGAGTCAAAGACCGCTTCTGAGTCATTCTATCGGAAAATGGAATTATGGTGGTCAGGGGATCATAAACCGGTCTTTCTCTGGCAAAATGCCACGGTTAAGCTTGATGCCTTAAGTTTCCCTTGAAATTGATTTTATCATGATGTTTAACTTTTTTTTTGTATTTTTTACTAGAGAATTTGATGCAATTAATCAAATAAATCATGTTATCTTTTTATTTATTTATCATCCATTCTTTACAGTACAATATGAAGTACTAAAAACAAAGATTTTAGGAAGAAAATTCGTCTTTAGAGCCAAAGCCTCGAATCCTATATAAAGAGCATAAAGATAAGAATTCATATTCAAAAGACAAAGAAGAAGCTAAGTGAATTTTACCTCATACCTTCCACTCTTCCAGCAGTAGCTACTGTTTTCTTGTGTGGTGGTAGCCTCCAGCTGCAGCCACTAGGCGACGCAGCATAACTTGAATGTGACTCACCATTCAGACCTTTGTAGCACTGAGCAATAGAATCCACACGGAAAAATAAGTCAGAATTTTCATCGTCTAGTTCAAGACAAAGAGATTTTTTAGAGCCTCATTAACAATATAAGCCATAAACCTGCATCTACATTCAGAATAAAGTGTGATCCTTCAGAGAGCTAGAGATCATTTTATGTAAGACATGAGCACCTCATTTTTGTAAACCTTGAGAAAAGACAAATCCATCTTTCAGCGGCACTTGCAGCTCTTCAAACGCACAACTCACCTACACAGAATAAGAGAAGAGCCATTCAGTTTATAAAGAATAAGCAATAACTATATCCAAAGTTTTGCGATTGTTAAGCAAGATTTTTTGGGTCACTGTTATTGGAAAAATCCACTCAATATAATGTCATATGAGCCTTGAGCTTTTTCACACATATTTTCGAAAATAGAAAATAGATTCTTAACTTGCCAGACAAAGTTTAAGGTTAATATATAAAGGATAAAAATTGTAACTCACTGATTTGATGCATCTGAACTTCGCATTCCATATGGGAAAGAACTATGGTTTAAGTCAATGAATGCTGAATCCAAGTAAAATCATCTGAAGAAACAGAGCATACATGAATAAGAGATTTAAAAGGAATCTCGATTGGAGGTTGATGGTCTTCATACCTTTGAGACTCATGGTATCACCAGAAATCACTACAAGAACATGCACCGTCTTGAAAATGATGAAACCTGTTTGAATCCCTTAGAATTATCTGTCTCCCTTCGATCTTTGATATATACTTGAAGGCAGAGTGGCAATCACCGCAAACTCTGAGGTTCTTCATTATTCTGATTGGCAGCGTAGAGCTCCTCTGGGCTGCGAGAACAAAAGCTACAGCGAGCTTCTCGCTGTGATAGCTCAGAATCTCTTCCTTGTTCTCTTGCTCTAGATCATACAAGGCAAATCCTGTCTGTGGCACATAACCTGCGTCTCTCATCTTTCTGTTGAGCTCCTTGAGCTTCTTGTAGATCACATCAGCGTCTGGGTGTGACTTATCCCCAGCAACAAACATATGGACTCCATCCTTCATGGTGACCCAACTATAACCAGCTTCCTTTTTCACATCTGCATCTTTCATTTTCTTTCTCGCCTTTACTAAATCTTCCCATCTTCCTCCAGCAGCATACATGTTACCAAGTAGCACATAGTTTACAGCGTTTTCTGGCTCCAATTGAAAAAGCATTTCTGCTGCTTTCTTTCCTAATTCTGCTTTTCGACCATTTGCTCTGCAACAAGCCCCAAGTACAGTCCTCCAGATGAGAACATTAGGCTTCATTGGCATTTTCTCGATGAAATCTTCCAACTTATCGAGTTCACCTGCACGGCCTAGCACGTCAGCCATACATGAGAAGTGTTCAATCCTAGGAGCTAAGCCATATGAATCACTCATAGATTCGAAATGTTTAAACCCTTCTTCAAGCAGACCCGCATGGCTACAAGCTGACAAGACTCCCACGAATGTAACATGGTCAGGTGGTGTTTGGCCATCGAGCTTCATAGTTTCAAAAAGCTTCAAAGCTTCTTCTCCTTGCCCATGTCGTGCATAGCCCGAAATCATAGAGTTCCAAGAATATGAATTTCTTACAGGCATTGTGTTAAAAAACCTCAAAGCATAATCTAGTCTTCCACATTTGGAATACATGTCAACAAGTGCACTCCCAACTACCACGTCAGATTCTAAACAAGCTCTCACCGAACAAGCATGCACTTCCATACCACGCTCTAGCGTTGCAACAGAAGCAAACGCGCTAAGAACAGTCGCATACATGAAACTATCCAATCTCTGACCTGTCTGCAACATAAACCAGACCAAATCCAAGGCCTTGGCAAGGAGCTCGTTATGTATATACCCCGAGATCATTGAGTTCCAAGTTACATTATCTCTTCTCTCTGCCATTCTAGAAAATATCTTCTCACACCCATCCATCTCCCCACACTTCCCATAACAAGCTATAAGCGCATTTTCAGTGGTTGCTTCATCTGCAATATTGTTCTTTAAAGCTAGTCCGTGTATCTGCTTGCCCAGTTCACCAAATGAAAGGGATGAAACGGCTGAAAGAACGCTTGAAAAGGTTATTCTATTAAGTTTCTGTCCTGCTCGTTGTGCATTCAAGAAACATACCACGGCTTCAGGTAATGACCGTTCTGAACGGGCTAAAGCTCCTATTATAGAATTCCAAGACACCTGATCATGCTCTGGCATTGAGGAAAATATCTTACGGCATTCATTGAGATAGCCGGTCTCTGCATACAGTGTCATAAGCGCATTTGAAACTGAAACATTCAAATCAATCCCCAACTTGAGGCTCTCTCCATGAATCTGTTGTCCTAATTTTGCCCATTTCAAGCTCGCGCATGAGCTTAGCGAACTAATCAGTGTGAAACTTCCAGGCAAGATGTCATGTCGTCTCATACTTTTGTAGCGTTCAACTGCTTCTATGAAACAGCCGTTTTGGTCAAGACCAGTGATCATGGAGTTCCAGGAGACAGAATCTTTATCGGTCATGAAATAGAAAACACGTCTAGCGTCAGCTATTGAGCCGCACTTAGCATACATATTAACAAGGCCATTTCCAATGCCAACCATGAAGTCAACTAAGCCAGTTGTTATTACATGTCCATGAACCTCTCTGCCTTTTTTCAGACCAACTTCCTCTGCTAGAGAATACTCAGGAAATGAGCTCAGGAGAATCACGTATGACTCAGGACTAACATCAATCATGCTATTCATATCCATAAAGAGTTTAGTTGCTTCTTCTCCCCATTTCTGTCGCACCAGACCAACCATTAGACCATTTAAGGTGACCGCATTTCTTGTTTCCATCTGATTAAAAACCTTCCTAGCATAACTCAATGAACCAGACTTTGCAAATGCACTCACCAGTCCGCTGCCAACAAAAAGATCTGTGAGCAACCCTGATTTCTGTATGGTGCACATGATCTGCTCGAGCAAACGAACATCTGGTTCAGTCAAAGAACAAGCAGTAGTTACAAGACTACCAAAAGTGTATTCAGTTGGTCTAGAACCATCATATTGCATGCTAGAGAAAATCCTAAACGCAGATCTCTGATCCCCAGCCTGTGAATAAACCGAAATAATCGAATTCCATGAAACAGAATTCTTAACTTCTATGTCACCGAAAGCACAGAGAGCATAACCGACAGACCCGATACATTTCCAGTACATTGATATGAGCACATTAGAAACAACTGCATCCACTGCATAAGAAAGTTTGAACATCAGGCCATGAATTTGTCTCCCGAAAAGAATCCCAACAGAACCTATCTCCTGACAAGCCCGAAGAACACTAACAAAAGCGTATTGATTAGAAAAAATCCCTTCTTTAACCATATCTCTCAAAAACACTAAAGCTTCCTTATGTTCTCCATTACGACTATATCCTGAAACAATACACGCCCAAGAAACACAGTTCCTAAGAGGCATTTCGTCAAACACCTTACGTGCAGAAACCGAATCACCCGTTTCAAGATAAGCATTGATGAGGTTGTTGCACAAGTAGACATCTTTATCTAACCTATTCTTATATAATCGGGAATGGAAGAATCTAGCAGCTCCTCTATGTCCAACGCAGCTCTGAACAAAAGAAAGAGGAACACAATTAGTCATTAAAAATCTCTGTACTCCAAAACCAACAACAGGGTTTCGTTTAGTGGAGAAGACTTACGTTTAGAAACGACATGAGGGAAGCTAAATCAAATCCAAAACCAAAAAAAAAAAATCGCGCGAACACACAAACAGATCCTCAGTGGACGTTAACTGGCCTAAACGTCGACGTTTCATAATTAGTTTGTGAGACTTCCCAGAATTTTAAATGGGCTTATTTAGTGAGCCCAATACGGACCAATAATGGAGATCAACATTCATAATATTATATTACTATTATGCCCTCGACATCATATCATTTATTTCTGGCCAACACGGAAAGGAAAGGATAAAAAAGTCGTAAATGGCATTATCGTGATTATTAGACACTTCCTCGGACTTTCCGTAATTATCTGGTAGTATCATTGCTCCATAAAGAAAAAAATGAAATAAAAATGAATAGTGATTGCTGATTGGGTATAATTCGAGCTGTTTTTTTGCTGTAATAATTTCACAATTCTCTTTTTTTTTCGCTTTTAAATAATTTTGTCTCTCCATCTTCTTCTCTTTTGCTAGTCTCTCATATCAGCTAAGAAAAGAAATTCAGAACAAAAAAATAACACAAAGCTCTGTGTTTCTGTCTATCTGTTGAATCAAATCATATGGAAGACGATCGAAAAGAGGTATAACCATCTGTTTTATTATCTCTTGTTAGTTTCCCCATAAAGTTTCTTTAGGAAACTTTGATTTTACTAAGAAATCGAGATCTGCTTGTTTGGATTTTTTCGAGAATTGAACATTGGTTTTGTAGAGCTAATCAAGCTCCAAGCACTACTGATACTGTTTATATTGAAGATTTTGATTAAAAATCAGCACTAATCTTGGTAATCGGAAACAAAAAAAATTGAGTTAGTAGTATATTCTAAAGTTTCATCCTTTTTCACATCTCGATAAGCTGAAATTTTGTTATCACGAGGTATATTTTCTACTAGTACTTGGTAAGTTCGAAACTTTATTGGATTGATAAAGAAAAGATCTTACTTTACCCTGATTTTATCGATCATTGATTAAACCAAAGCTTGTAAATTGTCCCATAAAGTCAAGAACTTGACTTTGTTTCTTAGAGAGTTCGTCCTCTTTCTTCTTCACTTGCTTGCTCATGATGCATCGTTTTGTAAATAGCTCTGTTTTTTTTTCCTTTAAGTATATGCTTCATTATGATTTATGAAACCTTTTTAAGTTTGGTAATGTTTGTTTCGAAATGTCTTTGTTTTTGCAGAAGAACACTCCGTGGCTATCAGTGCCACAGTTTGGTGATTGGGACCAAAAAGGAGGAGGAACAATGCCTGATTACTCTATGGATTTCACTAAGATTAGAGAGATGAGGAAACAAAACAAGAGAGACCCTTCTCGAGCCAGTTTAGGCAATGAGGAAGAGCTCATTAAGCCACCCGAGTCAGCAACATCAACTGCTGAGCTTACCACGGTCCAAAGTGAAAACCAACGAGAGTTCTCTCCCAGCCACCATCATCAACCACATTCTCCTTCTGTAAGATTCTTCACCATTATTTGGTTTATATCATATTATTCCTTAATTATATTTGCATTACTATCATTAAGACATTTAGAGGCATATTACTATATTAGCACATGGTTTTGTAATCTTGCAATCTATATACAGTATTAAAATTTTGAATAGTTGTATTTGAGCTGGTAGTGATTATCACTGTGGAATAGATGAGAATTTGGTGTGGTTGTTTTTTTTGACAGACGAGGAGAAGTATGTTCAGCTGCTTCAACTGCTGCGTTAAAGCTTGAAGATTTCTTCTTGAGCAAAGTAGCAGTTTTATTATTGACTTGTGATTTGAATGTGGAAATGTGTTAATGTCATGACACTTTAATATATGTTCCAATCCATTTTTCTTTTTCTTTGGGAACCATATAAGCTCTATTACAAGGAAAAGATTATGGGGGAAATTAAGTATACACAAAAACATAATCGTCTCTATTAGTACACTCTCTGTTTTATCTAAGGAAAAACATGGACAGTGATCCGAATGAAAAGTATTACTGGCCACAAAAACATAATCATCTCTTTGAAATATGCAATGGGCCTGTAGAGACAAACAAAATTAAAAAGGCCTTTTTGTTTTTAAAGGGCTTTAATGGGCCCAACAAGTATCTTCATGCAAGGAGTTGGAGTTAACATTTAATTTAGGATTGAATCTTGAAACTTGGGTCTAACCTGACCTGAAACATTAGGTTAGAGTTTTTCGGGGCTTAATTCGACCGAATTCGAAAAGGTCCTAGAAGCCCAAAATAATCGAGGTTTGTTTGCCAAATAGGAAAAATCAAAAATTATGGAACGTTTAACTATGTTTAGTGTAAGTTTCTTACTTTATGTTTTAAATTTCAATATATAACCATTTGCATTATTTTAAACATTTTGGTTTAGTTATAATATGATTTGAAAATATATGACAAAAGGCAACATTGATTTTATTTCAAATACGATACTTTAGCAATAGTTATTATGAGAGATATGGATAGAAAAAGTGGAGATTCAAACACATCAACGTTATATTGAGTTAACTTGTATGATGTGTGATGTTCCAAAGTATGAAGTATCTCAATAATTCCAATAGCATCGTATTAATGTGCAAGTTTTTAAGAATAAACAGAAACCGTAATTTTCCAAGACACAAAGAAACATGCACATGGTGGTTGTGAATTTGTATAGAAAATTTTCACTTTCTTGATTCGAAGTGTGTTTGGTTTTCTTACTTTGGCATTTGAATTAACTTGGATTTGAAGCAACAAAAATATTGATTGAGATAAAATAAAAACAAACACATGCCTATCTTATAGTCCTATTTAGACAGAGATCGGAGTAGCCCAATTGACATGTCTACACTCTGCCTAAATTATATGAAAAGTTGGCCCCTACTAGCATGACGACGTGGCAGAGATGACGAAATTGTCGACTGTCAACATCATATGTTTAGTCTTGTTTCAGCCCAACTCCCATGTCCCTACCTGCCTTAGGTTTATTTCTCGTTACATTTATGAAAACCAAAATTTTAATAGCAATGGTGTAAAAAAGATGCCCAAAATGCTGAATATAAAGCTTAACCTACACAAAAATAATTATTGATAGCCGACTAGCTAGTGATATAGTTGTTTGGGGGTCTAAAGATTTTAGGATAAGCCGATTACGATTAGAACACCACTATAAATTGTTGTCCATTGATGTACTTTGTAACAATATGTTAACGTCATTCAAATATATGAAATCACGGACTTAAAATCATGAATTATACTTGAATTAGGATTTAAAATATGTCATATTCTCGTTGATATCATGTTTCTACCTTTATTCTTGCGTAAACAATACAAAACATGTGGACGACCAAAGCCTTTTCCATTGCTTGCTTTCAAGAAGTCAGAAGGGATAAAACGTTCTGACCAAATCAGACGGACTCTCGTTCAAAACTGACACGCTTGAGACAACATTACATAGAGAAACTAGCTTGTCAGTGAGGTCAAACGTTCATAAGATAGTTTTTTTCCTTGGAAAATTTCACGTTACGGTTTTTATGATTCACTTGTCGCATTAATTATACAATCTTGGTCTTGTTGAGATCATGTTTTATACCTTAGTTATCGTGCCCTTTGAATTATAGCTACCGTTTCAATTTATATTAGTCCCATCACGTATCATTAGATTTTCCTTACAAGCCTGAAATATCCAAAAATACTCTTCATTAAAATGGTAATTACGTTAGATTAACGTGAAATTTGTCGCCACGTCGTAGAATGTATACGTAGCTCATTAAAGATGCATACAGTTTTAGTATTATTACCTGAATCTTAGAAGATTGTGAAACAAAGATCGAATTTCTAGGATGCATATAGAAAGGTACAATGTACTTTGAGTACTTAGGGGACATTAAGATGGTTCATGTCTCCTATCATTTACTCTTATTTGTCGACCCGCCCCATTCCCTGCCAAACCTCCCTTCTTCACCATTCACACTTTTTTCTTTTCTTTGACCAATTGAAAAATTATTTATATACATTAATTAATAGTTAAAAGTAAACAAAATGAGAAGCACCAATCTATTTTGGTTAATTTTCCATTTAGATGTAACTTTCATGATAGATGTTGAGATTCAAACCTATTACCTAATATGTTAAGCATGAAGAATGGATGATTTGGTGCATCCCAACCTCGGCCTCTAAGATTCCACAACGGATTCCTCTAACTTTCACCAATTTGTTAGGCTTTTTTATTCAATATTTTCACAAGCATTATCTTCAAAGAAAACGGTAAACGACGAGCTAGAAATATGCAACATACAAATTGCATGAGACGTTTAGTTAACTGGTTTTCTAATGTGATTTGATTGTCTCTTGTTCTTATTATTAAAGATTATATATTCTCGTAAATGAAAATTGTTTTATGTGAAACGGCATTTGCTTAATCTAACGCCTAAGTAAAAATCTAGTGTTCTACATCATGTGTTCGAATTAGATCTATGTTCAAAATGTGCGATGTGTTTTTACATATTATTATTGTATATACTACTGACTACAGTTTGTCGTAGTATACGTCTTATAGAAATTTTGATTGAGCATTGAGGAGTTCTTTTGAGTAATTTGTATGTTGCTATTTAGATTATGTATTTGCAAATTAAATTGTTAGATTTGTACGTCGTAAACGATATAAATATTTTAAATATGATAAGTGATAAATAGGAAACCATTTCCATTACTTAACATCATTGATACAATACAAAGATTTGAATCTCACGATAAGAATTGGTTGCTTTCTCTATTAGGATCACTATAAAAACTTGTGATCAACGAGTTTTAATGAATAATATCAGTATTTTTTGTAAAAAAAATAGCGATAAAAATATTATATTAATCGTTGATTAAATATAATATATTGTTACGATCGGATAAAAAATATTAATTTATTAATGATCGATCGATAAATCTATTATTTAATAAATAGATTATATAAGACAAATAAATAGATTATATAAGACAAAAATGGTCAAACGATATTAAATATAAATAAATACATACATCGTGTTTTTCGAGTTGGATATATGATCGTTAATTAAATATATTGTTACGATCATATAAAAAGATCATTTCTTAGTAATAGTTCGGGATGGATTGGTGTTGTTCCTCTACGCCTAGGACACCAGAATATCGAACCATGAATATCAATCGATAAATATATTATTTAAATAATCGCTTATATACGACAAAAAAAATCAAAATGATATTGAATTAATATAGATAAATACATACACAAATCTGGATGCGATAGCAAAAACCTAGAACGTCTATTTTTTTTTTTGCATTTCCTGAATTTTTTTTTAATCAGCCATATACTCATAAGTTTTACAAAAATGTCTCCTTTATCTCATCCACTTTAAAATTACTTATTCATCAAATTTTAACAGTAGAAGACTTAAAACTACAGTTTCTTAGCAAAAAATAAATAATTTACATAGTCCCCAATTATATACTTCGAAAACTATATATTACTAAAAGCTCAAATATAATGTTCAATTATACTCTCATGGAAAATTATAATTCTGTTCTACTACAAACTCAAAAAATATGAAGATAATTAATCAGGGCAAGTATCTCGCTGCACGTCACAACTATCTAAAGCCATCGATATCTATAACCGACTAATATTCTTTCTTCTCTAAAGAACATATTCATTGGTTTGTCCTTTCGTATTCTCTAAGCCGAAATATACGGACTCATTGAATTCTTTTTTCGGTTTAACGAACCTCATTGAATTCTCACATCGATGCAAAGTAACATCACAACCCAAGAAAAAAACGGTGCAAACATAATTAAATATAGCTAATTAAGAAAAACAAAATAAAAATGCCGAATTCATTGTCATAACGCCCTCTTTCACACACATATCTTTCATTTCATCCAACACCAAACCAATTCATGCGACCCACCTCCTCCCTCCACGTGAATCTCTCCCAATTTTAACCTTGCCAATTTTCCTATATTTTACATCAACATTACTTATATATAAACGGGATAAATTATATAGAATCATTTCAAAACCGACGTCTTTCTTCCCATGCATTGCGCATTTAATTAACGCTGCCAAAACATACATGTGGATATATATATAGTTTTTTTATATATAGATGTACCTTTACCTTCAACTTCTCCATTGTTCTTCTCCAAGTACTTCTCTCTTCAACCAAAAAAAAAGAGTACTTTCCTTCTCATAGGATTTTTTTGCTTTCTCTTGAAAAACCTTTTGTTATTGTTATTGGTTCGTACGTTGTTCATTATTTGACAAGAAACAAGATTACAAAAAAAAAAAGTACATCAACCCAAAATAATGGAGTTGATGAATTTGGCTTCAAAAGAAACAAGCTATTGGATGATTGCACTGCCTGCCGGTTTTGGATCCCAAAACCTACATGATGTTTCCACCCTAGGCTATCTATTCCTTGCCGTCGTTTTTCTCTCTATAGTCACGTGGGCTCTCGCCGGAGGCGGTGGTGTCGCTTGGAAGAACGGCCGTAACCGGTTGGGTCGTGTCGCGATCCCTGGTCCTCGTGGCATACCAGTATTCGGCAGTCTTTTCACTCTCAGCCGAGGCTTGGCTCATCGGACGTTAGCAGCCATGGCTTGGAGCCGAGCCAACACTGAGATTATGGCTTTTAGCCTTGGTTCAACGCCGGTTATCGTGGCTTCTGAACCAAACATAGCTCGTGAGATTCTGATGTCGCCTCACTTCGCGGACCGGCCGGTTAAGCAGTCTGCTAAGAGCCTCATGTTCAGCCGAGCCATAGGTTTCGCCCCAAACGGGACTTACTGGCGCATGTTAAGAAGGATCGCATCGACTCACCTATTTGCTCCTCGGCGTATCTTAGCACACGAAGCTGGGCGCCAGCTAGACTGCGCTGAAATGGTGAAAGCTGTGTCAGTGGAGCAAAACGGCGCTGGATCAGTCGTTTTAAGGAAACACTTACAACTAGCCGCCTTGAACAACATCATGGGAAGTGTTTTTGGGAGAAGATACGATCCTCTGGCTCAGAAAGAGGATCTTGATGAGCTTACATCAATGGTTAGGGAAGGGTTCGAGCTTTTGGGTGCTTTTAATTGGTCTGATTATCTTCCATGGCTCGGTTATTTCTACGACTCAATTCGTTTAAACCAACGTTGCTCAGATCTCGTCCCTCGAATTAGAACCCTCGTCAAGAAAATCATCGACGAACATCGAGTTAGTAACTCTGAGAAGAAAAGAGACATTGGAGATTTTGTTGATGTCTTATTGTCTTTAGACGGTGATGAGAAACTTCAAGAAGATGACATGATCGCCGTTTTATGGGTAAGAATTCGTATGAAATTGAAATAGTACTAGCTAGTCACATTAAATTTAACGGTATATTTGTAACGATCTAGTTGTAATGTTTTTTCTTTTGCATTTAGTGTTGCTAATATTTTATTTTTTAATGTCAATATAGGAGATGATTTTTCGAGGGACAGATACAACGGCGTTATTAACGGAGTGGACCATGGCCGAGCTAGTACTGAACCCTAACGTGCAAACCAAGTTACGAGACGAGATTTTAACTGCTGTGGGCGACGGCGCCGACGGAGACGTGGCAGATGCTGACCTGGCAAAACTCCCGTACCTAAACGCAGTGGTGAAGGAAACTCTAAGGCTGCATCCTCCTGGACCACTGCTTTCATGGGCTCGTCTTTCCACGTCAGACGTCCAGCTCAGCAATGGCATGGTGATTCCAAAGGGAACTACAGCGATGGTCAACATGTGGGCTATAACCCACGACCAGACTGTATGGTCCGACCCGCTAAAGTTTGACCCGGAGAGATTCACTGGGAATGCTGACATGGATATTCGTGGTGGGGATCTAAGGCTTGCACCGTTTGGAGCCGGTAGGAGAGTGTGTCCGGGGAAGAACATGGGGCTAGCTACTGTGACTCGGTGGGTGGCTGAGTTGGTACGACGGTTCGAGTGGGGTCAGGATCAGACCGAGCCAGTTGATCTTGGTGAGGTCTTGAAGCTTTCTTGTGAGATGGAGCATCCGTTACGTGCCGTTGTAACGGAAATATTTTAAGTCAAAAAAGGGCTAAGTAGGGTTTTGATTTTTGTCAACGTTTTGGTTACTTATAATTTTTAATTTAACGTTTTTTTGTTGTCGAGAGGTATGAATTGCAGAATGCTTGCCGTTTTAGTATTTTATCGAGAGTTTTTTTTTCTTTCAATTGGTGACATAGTGATTTGGTTTGATATGTAGTATCAATGTACCATTATCTTGTGGGTCTAAAATCTAAATGGAGTAATGAGTAAGAGATATCAATTTTGGTCTTTTGTTCTTGTTATGACTTTGTCTACATACTTTGATTTACATATTTCTAAAAATATCGTAATACTAAATATTAACCCGCGGTATACCGCGAGCCTATATTTTTATTAAATAAAAAATAATTAAATATTTTTTAGGATGATTTAATAAATTTATGTTATTGTTTGATTTAAATGTATAATTCACCGCGAGACGACATTTTATAACTCAAATTTTAAAGTTTTAAGTTGTATTTGTTTATTTTGTTAAATGTTTAATATTGTATAATTGTATTTTGATTGTTGTTTTTCGGATTTCACCCGTAATACACCATCCCATATTAATATCGAATCAAACCCGTCAATTCTAGGATTTCGCCCGTGGTAGTATTTAATTGTATAATTATATTTTAATTGTCATTCTAGGATTTCAATCCTAATTCTATCGCAAATTATTATCAACCCAAACCAGTCAATTCTAAAATATCACCCGTAGTACACCATCCCATATTAATATCGAATCAAGNCCGTCAATTCTACGATTTNACCCGTGGTAGTATTTAATTNTATAATTATATTTTAATTGTCATTCTAAGATTTCACTCNTAATTCTATCGCAAATTATTATCAACCCAAACCAGTCAATTCTAAAATATCACCCGTAGTACACCATCACATATTAATATCGATTCAAACTCGTCAATTCTAGGATTTCACTCGTGGTAGTATTTCATTGTATAATTATATTTTGATTGTCATTCTAAAATTTAACTCCTAGTTCTATCGCAAATTCTTATCAACCCAAACAGTCAATTCTAAAATTTCACCCGTAGTACAAAGTTTAAATATTTATAATGTTTAAATTTCTTATAAAAGAATCAAAATGTGTTTTAAAAAAATTAAAGTTTTAAGTGTTTTTTTTAATATTGTTAATTTTGTTTAGTGTTTAAGATTATATAATTATATTATGATT
>Ga0041059_1001428_pt1 | contig 18977 bp, 17 predicted proteins | sample AraColnosormetaG_FD_56232 | JGI IMG/M metagenome (GOLD analysis project Ga0041059, IMG submission 56232) | Arabidopsis roots microbial communities from North Carolina, USA - Col MF nosort | ecosystem: Host-associated > Plants > Roots > Unclassified | place: USA: North Carolina | collected...
GGGTAACGACGGCGGGGGAGGCGGAGGGGCCAAAGAATTTTGAGATGGTGGCTGAGGAAGAGGAGGATACGGCGGCCGGTACGACGCCATTCTCGGTGTACTTTGTGATCTGAATCACCTAAACCAACTAAAACGAGTCTTCTTGATATATATTAATTATATAGCTCCGGTCAGACTGATTTTTCCTTTTTACTTTAATTTGGGCCTCACTAGCGGCCCAATAACCGCTACTATCATATGGGTTCTGATAATTACGGCTTCAATACAAACAAAAACAATCTTAAGCTCACCGTTTTATGAATCCCAAATATGAACGAAACATGCTTTGTACCACCAAGCTCATCGACGTGTGACTGTGTGAGGAACACAAAATATTTATTTTCTACATTGATAATTACTCAAACATTATGTACAGTATAGCGAACCGAGGTGTGTGGTTAAACACTCAACACGCTGGACCAACTTATGAAAACCTCTTACCAGGACTTCACAAGCCGAAGATGTTATGGTCGTTGGCACTGAAAATAGCACCGCCAAACTGCCTGGTGTTCAAGTCGCCTCCATCAAGGGCGGTCCCAAAACGGTCAAGCCACTGGGCAGGACTGGGATTCTCTGCCTCTTCCACCCACTCCGACATCATGTCAATGTCCTCCAGGGCAATTGGGTCTGTCTCCAAGGTTATCATCCTCCCTAACTTTAGATTCTGATTCACGTACGCCAACTTGTTCAATATTTCTCTGTCAATCTTGTTTCGCCTTTCCCAGTGCATCTGCTGGAATGTGCTCCATTGGCGTTCCAAGTTGTAACCGCTGCAAACTTGGCTTAGTATTCTGATGGCCACCCGCTGCAAAACAGGTGCTGAGTCACCAAACTGCTCCCACCAGAGACCTGCATTACTAAGCAAACCATTATTAGACATCAACTTCTAGTCTTCTAGTGCTTCGTTACCAATTCTAAAGATCCCAGACCATACCCCTAATAGCCTGGTGAGGGGAAGATATCTACTAGTTTTGCAATTCGGTTTACTACGTGCCAGGCTATATCAACCTGGACTTATTTAGTTGTGTAATAAGACCATAGCTTTAATTGCGGTCATAGATAAGTGGATTATTTTTCTCCCGACTCAGACTACCTATACATCTCTGTTCACTAGTCATGACTTAAAGAAAATATAAATGTATTTATTGTCCATACCTGGTGAAACTGAATCCCTCGCCTCCATGGCCAGGTTACAGCCGAACATTCCCTTTGCCCTAGTGAAAGTGAATATCTGATTTGTAATATCACGCCGTAGATCGCTAGTAGGAAGAAGTTTCTCCAACACTTTGAAAAAATCTTCTTTCAAGGAAGTGAGGAACTTTATCTCTGGGTTATACTGAATACTGGGGTTCAAGAATGCTGCTGCTGCATGAAGAGGTGAATGCAAATGCTCACACCAGTTAGTATCAACTATGTCAGAAAAGACCTTATGCTTATTCTCATCCATGATGTAGTATGTCCGTATTGACTCCTTGGCCTTGGACATTAACTCGTATATAGAACCTACAGCGGGCTTTCCAGTAGAAACTTCCCTCAACACTTTCAGGATAGGCTCGGAAATAGCCACACTTTCTTCCACAGCTCTCCAGAAATCATTATCCTCTAGGATATTCACGCATGAAATGCTCTGTGGTTTGTTAGTATTTGTGGTATACTCTGGGCAATTGAACATGTGTTTTAGCCTTGCCTTTTGTTTCATCATTGACTGTAATGATAGAAAATTGGAGACAGACCTTGTGACACCGCTTCGGATAATATCTTGCCCGCCTGTTAACTTTCTCAATAAATCTAGCACGGGGCTATTGTTGTAGACAAACTTAGATATGACCTGCGCTTGCGATATACATTGATTGACCCAATCAACCTTGGAGAATTCTTCTAAGATGATGTTCAAACACTGAGATGCACAGGGGGAGACGAAAATGGTTGCATAGTTTTGCAAGAGATGGTTTGAGATACCAGTGTAGCAGAAGCTGTTGTCCATAATGATTTGCACAATATGCTCCTGACCAATATCTTGGATGACAGAATCAAAGAGATCAGCAAGGCATTTTGAGTTCTTGAAATATGAGGAGGCGTCGACAGACTTGTGAAAAAAGATTCTGGAAGGTGAAGAGACGGAGAAGTTAATCAGTGCTCGTGATTTGTTGTCGGTCCATGCCTCAGCGATGATAGTACAGCCGGTGGTGACCCACTCCTTTTCAGTGTCTTTCAGTTGTAAGCTAATATCTGACTTAACCCTGTCCAGCCATTCAGTCTTGGGAGAAGGAGCAACAAATCCAGGACCACACTTGGCAACGGCGTCGAGCATATGGTGATAAGAGGGTGAGCGGGCAACAGCGAAGTCAATCTTGTTCTCAAAGAAGAAGAGAGAAATACTCCTCTCTGCAATGTCCTGCGCATTAGGAGGAGAACTAGGAAAGACTAGTTTGGACGCAGGAGCATCAAACGGAGGAGATAAAGGTGGTGGAGGCTTGTACTTGTTGGTAATGGGGGGATCATCCTTGGCAGATAAAATGGAACGAACTCTATCAGTAACATCGTCCCTAACCTTGGCACATGGATTAACCCCTTTACTGGGAAGGCGAGAGAGATGATGCTTCAATCTACTAATGCCGCCATTAAGAACTCTAGAGCAAAACTTGCATTTAACCTTGTTACCATCTAGTTTCTCTGCGTATTCCCAGCAGATATCTTTTTCTCGTACCACTGTCTCACACAACAACAATCGAATTTTTCATCTCAATCATAGGAAAGAAAATAAATAGAGCTGCTACTTTACTTTACATTACTTACTTGGTGAATGATATATGATGTTGTTCTTCGTCAGCTTCCACCTGCCAACACACACAAAACCCTAGTAAGGAAATAAGAAATGTATGGAGGATTCTAGATTTCCTCTTGAGGATTGCCGGAATATGAGAAAGACACATGACGTAGCCACCGGTTCCCGGAGAGGAGAGAAACAGATTCGAAGATCTAATCGGAGAAGACCAAGTAGCAAGAAATCAAAGAGAATTTGGGATAAAGAAGAGTAATTGGGATAAGCTGCTTTACCGAGAGAGAAAGAGATTCACTTCTTCTCGCCGGAACCAACACTTCTGAGAAGTTAATTTTTCGCGATATTTTGCTCTCCTTCTTTCTTATGTCGTCGTCCTAGTTTTACTTTCCCTTCCTTCCTCTAATTGTCGTCGTCATTTCACTCTTAATTACATTTTCAATGAAATCGATACTAGTTTCCACCACTTTCAATTCACTATCATCCTTAATTTGGTTCACTGCACTAAACGATTACACTCAACAATCAAGATATTGGCTCATCATTACCACGCACTAGAATGTTTTAGCTATCGATGATTTGCAGTATACGATGACCATACTTGAAGTATTTAAGTAAGAAGAAGAAAAAAACAACAAAGCTAGCTAGCAGTCACAATAAAATTGATGATCCTGAATATTTCCTAAAAGGAAAGCACACCATATGCAATCACATGTTGCTACCAAGAGACTACTAGCATACACGAGTATATGGCCCAGAGAAACAATTTCCATAGGAGGATTATTACGGACTTAAAAAGAAACAACAAGGGAAACAGTGATTACAACACAAGATTTTAAAGATGCTGACAAACAAACAAACAAAAATCTCACGGGAAGTGGAAGGTGAACGAATAGGAGAGGAGAGAAATGGCCATAAGAGTCGTATGAGACATAACAAATTAGATTAAGCTTATCCTCAGCGGTAGCTTCGATACGAAGGGCTGTACATGCTGCTCTCAGCACACTGCTCCAGCTCCTTGGGCTGAGGCAACCTCGTGGCCAGTCCTATATATATAAGGAAGTGTAATGTTGTCATTCACACTTTAAAAAAGAAACACCACACACACACATTACATTACTAGTGCGATTCACACTTGAAACACATTACATCAGGCAACACAACTACTTACCCAGTTCGTAGGCCTTGGCAGCCACCTTAGCTGCAATACGAGCTGAGATTTTTCTGATATTCCTGAAGGGAGGGTATATCATCCCCTTCTCATAGTGTTCCTCCATCAGTTCCTCAGCCAAAGCTTCTGATGCTGCCAGAAGCATGTCATCATGGACACGGATCGTCCCTGACATTATTAGCCCGAGTCCAAACCCAGGGAAGATGTATGCGTTGTTTGCCTGTCCACATAAACGTCAGAATCAACTCTCTTAAATTACTTGTCAAATCCTATTCTACAGCTGTGGTCACAACCTGTCCAGGCACAAACGTCTTTCCCTCATACTCTACTGGCGCAAATGGGCTTCCACTTGCAAAGATCGCCCGTCCCTGTAAAAATAGTTTGACTTTGTAAGTCAACGACAATACTCCACTTCTCTCTGATCATGAGAAATCACAATCTTAACTCGTTTACCTGACTCCACGTATAGGCCTCTTCTGCCGTACATTCTGACTGAGAAGTTGGGTTCGAAAGAGAAAGAATGATGGGTTTCTGTATGCACCAAATTTGACTTTATGGTCAGGACTATGTGCTCCTAGAAAAAATGAATATGCCAAAATGCTTCTTTCTTTTTCATGCAAGTCCATGCGGAAAAAGTATACCTCATTTAGCTTTGCCATGGTTTCCACCACGTCTTGAGTGAATGTTTGACCTACACCTGATGTTCCGATCAGAACTGTCGGCTTGATTGCCTGATGAAAAAAAAGAAAAAAAGAAAAAGGGTTCAGTTGACTAAAAAAGGCTTCTTCCGCAGAGATATCTTCTGCAGCAGAACAACAGCCAACACACCTTGACGGCATCAACAAGTTCCCTTATTGGTTCATGGTCATGAGCCCAGGGCTTTTTGAAATGTTGAATGGATTCTTTCCGGGAACTGACAATCAATCCCTACATAGATAAAAAGGTGTACTTAGATTTAAGTACATGCAAAACAAAGATGAATCCGCATCTCATAAGTTACCTTTGAATCCACGAGCCAAATATTCTTCCGAGCCTCTTCCAATGGAATATGGGACTACAGTCAAAAGAAAATAAAAGATACTCCATCTAAGAAAACAAGAAGCTTAACAGAGAAAATTAACACAAACATATTACTTACCTTCTTTGAAATCTCAAGAGCAATTAGTTCAGCTATTCCAGTGCCAGCCTGCATCACAAAAAAAAAAAGTGGAAGTAAAACCATATAACAATCCTGCAGATTGTCCCATCCCCATCCAAGGAATAGATAAACATAATGACGGAATGTTCAGTGAAATCCCAACCCTTACCTCTCCAGCCCCGAGGAAGAGGAATCTGTGGTCTGACAAGGATCCCCCCACAAATCTAAGAGCAGCGATAAGTCCAGCAAGCACAACTGATGCTGTGCCCTATATATGAAATTACAGTTTCACAAGTTGGTAAATATGTAATCCAAGCCGAAATCACCTCCTGTCTCACAACTTAAACAGGATATAGTTATACCTGAATATCGTCATTGAAAACAAGATGTGTTGTACCATACTTAGCTAACAGATCAAAAGCATTATGGTTGGCAAAGTCTTCAAACTGCAAATCATCAAAAGAAACATATCTGGTTACAAGACAGCAGATTCATGTTGGTGGAGTACACTTATCCCACTTATCCATGTCTCAAGCTAACCTGAATAACGACTTTCTCCCCATAGTTCTGCTTGACTGCTGTCATGAATTCATGCATAAGTTCGGAGTATTCCTGTAGAAAGAAGAGGATTAAGGGTTCAGTTTCACCATAATTTTCACAGGACCGTCTAACTGAAAGGTGAAAGGTGCCAATTACCTCTCCTGTAGCTCTCCTTTGGCGGAGCCCTATGTAGAACTCATCGTTCAATAGCTTTTCGTTGTTTGTCCCAACATCGATTGTTACGGGCAGACACTGGCAACCAATATACAGAGAGAAAAAGATGAGTGGATATGGTTGAATGCAATAAAGCTGATTAGCATAAAACTATACTTACGGCAGATGGCCGGACACCTCCAAGGGCTGTGTAGAGAGAAAGTTTCCCAACAGGTATTCCCATTCCCTGAAGACATTAATGATGGCATGTAATGTGCAAATTAGTAAGAGGATAAACCCTGACTCACCACTCTCATGAAAGCAGAAAAGAATCAAACAACTTGCCTGACATCCAAGATCTCCTAACCCTAAAATGCGCTCCCCATCAGTGACAACAATGACCTGGATGTTCTTCTCAGGCCAGTTCCTCAGCACTTCATGAATCTTACCTCTATTATTGAAAATTGTATCCTCACTTAAAAGATGAGAACAAGAATAGTGAAAGTGGTAGTTGATTTCCGTATAAAAAGGCTCACTTTTCTTTCAAGCTGATAAAAAGCCCCTGTGGACGCAGGAAAATGCTACCATACTTCTGGCAGGCTTCCCCAACCGTTGGAGTGTAGATAACGGGTAGCAACTCCTCGACGTGATCAATGAGAAGTTTGTAAAACAGCCTCTCGTTGGTCTCCTGAAATACAAAAGCATTGTGAAAGAAGTTGGGTAACAAAGGAAGGCACTTGGTGTAGTTGAGATAGCGAGACTTCCTAATGAGTTAGTTTACCTGGAGATCCATCATAGCCATATACTTCTGCAAGGGAACTTGATACTGACGAAGAGTGTGCATAATTTTTTTAACCTGTAGACAAAGCGTGCAGTAAAAGGATCAAAAGTCCAAATCTCCAGTTGCATATATATATATAGAAAGGGTAAGTGAAACCTGACAAGACGGGAAACCTGAAGATCTTGTGAGATAACAGTGGGGGGGAGGAGGCCGCGTAGATAGTGAGCGTCACGCTCTCTGTGGCTAAAGGCAAGGCCTTTGTTGTGATGTGGATCACGCAACAACGTATACCCACTGGCGACAGAGAGAGACCAAGGAGTGATAGGCATGTCCTCGGTGGCGGCATCCTCGCCGTAGACATCCTGAACTCCACCAGATACGGTGGATTTGGGAACAATGTCGGCGGCGGAGGTCTCGAGAGAGGAGGATGAAGTGGCAGTGGTCTCAATCAAAACGCTGCCGGTGGGATCCTGGTTAGATCCGAGAGAGGAAAAGACTCTCAAGGAAGCAGGAGGAGTAATTATAGTTCTAGGCTGGCGCAGAGAGAGGCGTGTGGAACATCCAGGAACAACCGTCTTGTTCTGAGAAACCAAAGCAATGAGACTTTTTCGTATATAAAAAAAGATGAGACATGGACGATGGATGGAGAAGGAATGATGTAAATAATACCAGAAACAACGAGGGAGTGAGAGAGATCATGGCGTCTGGGGATGCCTTGTCTCTTAGACGGAGGAGGAGAAGGGAGGAGACGGAGAGAGTCTTCTTCTTCAGAGCGGCCGTGGTCGTGGATTTCAGCGCGGCCGTGGTCGTGGATTTCAGCGCGGCCGTGATCGTCTCTCGCTCACTTTCTCTCTTCCTATCTCCCTCACACGCTCTAAATCTGCTGGGAGAGAGTCTTCTTCTTCAGAACCTCCATTGTTGACGTGTCTTCTTCCTTTTCTATCTCTTCCCAAATTGCGTCTCCACTCCTTGGCTTCTCCCTTTATTTACCAATTTGCCATTGCTCACCGGTCCCTGTATTGGTACGCTTTTGTCAATTTTAGCCCACAAAATCTAAATTATAACTTTTCGTTGACTCTGACCTCTCTCTCTTATTTCTTTTCAATTGAAAATTGTGACTCAAACTAGCAAAAGGACAGACAATTTCAAGCGAAAATGCAACTACCATCAATGTACTGGTACTAAGTAGATTTAGTTGGTTTGGAATTGGTATGAGAGAGATTCACCACTTGCCCTCTCTACTTGACATTTATTTTTTTATTTATGTGACAGAAAAGGACTCTTCCAACTTGGACTTGTGTCACACTCGATGCCCATCCTGTGAGGATCCACGTCAATTGGGTAAACAAAAGGCCGCTTAAGGCCCAACTTGGGTCCATCCATAATATGATGAATAGTGTCATCCTCTCTGGTTTTTGGAAAAGGAAAAGTTGCAATGAATAAAAGCAAACAAGAGAATTGCATCTCATCATTATGCTCTCGCTTTATTTAACAAAAACTTTTTCTTTGGCCAATGATCGATCCTTGCTCTACATATATACAAGTATTATCACGAGTAAGACCCCAAACAAAAATGGGAGTTTCCTCTCCCGACTTCCGAGCCCCTCCTCCGTCCCCGGTAGCATCCAGCCGCCGTGCCTCCTTCACGGCCAACGAAGACGTCCTCTCGGAGTTCCTGGACAAGTGTGGTCGAGTCCCAAATCTTGTATTGCCCGATAAAGTCTTCCCCAAGCACACATTCCTTCTCAACCCTCCCACCTTCGATTTCCACCGGTTGGACTCCCTCTCGGCTCTGCTTGATGCCATCGCCACCATCGGTTGTTTTCAGCTCGTTAACCACGGTGTTCCAGAGGCTATGGTGAAAGCCGCCATGGACAAAACCATTTTCCACGATGAGACGGAGGAGTTCGTGTTTAATAAAGATATTAATGCTGATGATCACACGGCTTGTTATTCAGATTTGAGGTAAGGCAGCAAAATTTACTATATATAGTAATTGATTAGGAATATATATTGTTTAAAATAAAGTAGTAAGTAATGATTTGAAGATGCAGGGAGTTGATGGGTGAGGCAGAGAGGATAGGGAAGGCGGTGAGAGAAAAGCTAGGAGCAGGAGGAAGAAGCCAAAAGGAAGGGGTAGGGGTTTGCTACGTGAAGAGGCATAATATTAAAAACGAATCAAAGGAAGAAGCCATAAGGATGCTGCTAAGAGGCTATGACGAAAGACATTCTCTATGTCTCAACTTCTGCCATGCAGAGTTCCACGTCTACTCCAAAAGAGGTTGGGTCTCCTTCTCCCCACGTCCCGATGCGGTGATCGTCACAATCGGAGATCAAGGCTGGAGCGGAAGATTCAAGGGCGTTGTGGGGAGGCCCCTTCTTTACAAATCAGATCTTCATCACAATCTGATTTCCATATCCTTTCTCTACACTAGTACTACCACTCTCCACAACACAAGCAGAAAAATTACCAAAAGGACGAAGAAGAAGACCATTTCCCTCTTCCAACAGCTCCTCTTTGCTCTCTTTCTCACACTCCTCTTCCCTTTTTTACTTCCTTGATCATTACATACTTGTTGCCTTGTTGCTCCTTTTTTCCTTTTTTTCTTTGGAAACTAAAATACAAGTGGGTAATGTGTATCTCAATCTTGTTTAATTTTAGCCTTTTTCCCAAGCAATGCATGGCCCAATCATTCAGTTTAAAATCCCGCTATATCCAAATAACGATATTTGACCCCTCACCCATTCGGTTATCAATCTCATGCCCAATCCACTTGACACTGCGCAAGAATCACATAGATATATACTCTGAACTCTGAAGTAATTCTTACATAACCCGAGATTAATTAGGTGGTGCAAGAGCACATATCCACCTTCGAGTATTTCACTGCAAGAAACGTAACGTGTATATATATGCACAGATTTGATGTATAGTAATGCTATGCATCGTTTTCACACTACGTATGTAATGTAAGTGTAACTATAATGCAATATAGACAACAAGATATATAGAGTTATGTTGAATCAGCTACATATAATAGACAAGAAATGTATGCATGCACGTGAGCGTCCTCCCACTTTCCAAGTTATCGCAAAAGTGAGTTTAAAACAACCAATATATATTTTTTCTTCTTCTTCTTTTTGTTGGGATTGATAATATTTACAAGTTTCAACTTTTAACTTCATTACGAGTGGTCTTCCTCGAGTCCATGTTGTTCCTCTCTTATATGTGTGGTTAGACAAAACTCCCACACACGTGACCTATATATCGTTGTCTCTGCGATCCATATAGTTCCTTTTACTTACCTCCACACAATTCTTGAGGGCTTGCTTTTGGTACGTAATTGTTTGTATCTTCACTTTTAGCTCGAATAGCACATTTTTGTATATTTGCACACTTGCTTATCTGATTTCCTTCTATAATTCAGATTTCATGCTACAAAATGTATCTAATTTTTGCAATCTCTAAGGAAACTACATTAATGAGAACGAAATGAACACCAAGTTTACAGTTCATTAAAAAAATGACAAAAGTTTAGTTGAGATCGATTAGTGACGGCAGACAAAAAATAAATAATGTTTTTGTTTGTATATATCCCCATATATGCATGAACTCAATACAGAGAGAGATATACCAATTTAGAAGAGTTGTATTAAAGGCTAGGATCCAGTTGCAATGTAGCACGTGAATTAGTGGCTTCATTAATTAGTATTGTTGTGAAAAGTAAAACAAAGAGTAAGTAAAGAGCTAGGTCGCTATAGCGTGAGCACGTACGTGAGATGGCAATGCTGAACCACACAATACACATGAATATGTCAACACAGACAGCACCGCTTATAAATACCAAAGCTTAGCGCAGACGCTCTAGGTGAAAAAAAGAAGATTGGATATGGCAGCAAACGGGAGAAGGAAGAGCGTGAGCGGAAGCTTGGTGAAGCCGCCCCCGCCAAAGGTAGGGAAAAAGTCACTGCATAGGTCCCTGTCAGACATATCGCTGGATTATCACAGAGAAGAAGAGAAAGGACTGGGGACGATAGTGGAGGTAGAGAAGGCAAAGTGCGAGTGCTGCGGGATGAGGGAGGAGTGCACGATGGAGTACATAGAGAGGGTGAGGGAGAAGTTCTTTGGGAAGTGGATATGCGGACTGTGCTCAGAGGCGGTGAAGGAGGAGAGGGATAAGAGGGAAGAGGAAGGGCTAGAAGGGGCCTTGAAGGAGCACATGAGCGCCTGCCTCAGGTTCAACAAGCTCGGGAGGGAGTATCCGGCTCTCTTCCAAGCTGATGCCATGAGAGATATGCTCCGGAGAAGCACGAGGGGTCAGTCTATTATCCCTAAGCCCGCCATTTCCCGTACTTCAAGCTGTATTCCTGCCATCACCAGGGACCTTAATTAATTTGTCTCTTCTAATATCTTAACGTTTAATTTAGTCCCTAGCTAGCTATAGCTACTAGTACTCTAAACACTCATATATATATATATACTACAGTACTAATTAATAAAACTGATCCAGATATCCTGGTCAAGCGTAATATAAGTTGTATTTAATTCCTATGTATTTTCGTTTCTTTCAATCCAAAGGAACCAGATACTTTTTTCTATAGAAATGAAGGGATCATGAACTGTCTATATAGATTTGTTTTTTCGCTATAAATTTTCAATTCAGAGGAATAGAATGGATGTGGGATGGGATGATCAATGATGGGTCCATTCTTGCAAATCTCTTATTCAGGTGAACTCATCATATATAACCGCTAGTTTACCACCCGGCCGAGTGGACGACCTATTCGTATATCTGTTATGACGACACGTGTCAACTTTTCTTTGGCTGTATCCCCTTTCCTTTAAATTCTGTCTCCGTTGAATTCCGGATATATAGATTTAAGTTTGTGACTCCTCAAATTTCTCTTCTCTCAGTTGTTGTAGTATTAGTTATAACACTATCACATCTCAAAAATCTAATTAACCTATCGTCCACGTACATACAAATATTAATTGATGTTATAAGGAGGAGAATGTGAAACATATGAGAAAGTAAATACAAATATCATTCAAATCGGGTTCTTTGGCATTTGCGTCTTAATAAGCAGAGAACATGAGGCACGCTGATTGTACCTGCTCATGTACATAGAGATAGACAAGTCCCCCAATAGAGATGTTTATTTTTCCATCCCATTTTTTAAATTACATATAAATAAATATATAAGAAAGGAATGAGCTAGGCTTGATTCACAACTTTCGTCTTTTTTTGTTATAAAAGAAAGAAATACAAAGTCGTATAAAAAAAAGAGAGAGCGAAACAGGAGGAAGCAGCAACACGGAAAAGGTGGAGGAGAAAAAGAGAGTACTTGTTGTGGTATAAAGAATGAAGGAGTGAGTTTGTGTGTGAGTTTTATAAAAATAAAAAAGCAGGAGCATATCACACAAACAAACAACGTAGAAAGGGTTCGAATGACGAGTAATGGAGAAGGGGGAGAGGTGGTGGCGAAGAGGAGGAGGAAGGGAATTAAGGAGCTAGTGCAGGTGGCTCTCAGGGGAGGTTGTTTGGCTGCTTCAGCCACGGCCATGGCGGTGATGCTGACCGCTACTGAGGAGGGAGTGGCAGACATCTACGGCTTCAAGCTCACTCTCTCCTCCAACTGGTCTTTCTCTCCCTCCTACCAGTCAGTCTTCTTCTTCTTCGTCTTCTTCTTCTTACGAGCATTATAATTAGGGACAGACATAGCAATTAGAATTTTCTTTTTATCTGAATGCATATATATATATTATAATAAAAGAAAAGCAGCAAAACAGAATGTGTGTGTTCGGATGACAGATATTCCGGTGAACAGAAACACATCCGTGAACCAAACAACAACATGACATTATTGTGTGTCCTAGCTAGTTTTAAACTTTGTGATTATATATAGTGTATATTTCATTCATCTCACTAAGAAAGAGTTGTTTGGTGTTAAGGTATGTGGTGGGGGCATGCGCAGGGACCGTGCTCTACTCCCTGTTACAGCTCTGCCTCGGTGTTTACAGACTCGTCACCGGATCTCCCATCACGCCTTCCCGCTTCCAAGCTTGGCTTTGCTTCACCTCCGATCAGGTTCCTCGTCTCCTTTTCTCCATTCCCTTTTCTTCCGAATGTAACCCATTTGATTTACTGTGTGCACGCAGCTCTTTTGTTATTTGATGATGAGCGCTGGATCAGCCGGTTCCGGAGTTACCAACCTCAACAAAACCGGCATCAGGCACACTCCTCTCCCCGACTTCTGCAAGACCCTTTCTTCTTTCTGCAATCATGTCGCCCTGTCTCTCCTCTTAGTCTTCCTCTCCTTCATCTTCCTCGCTTCCTCTTCCTTCTTTACTGTCCTTGTGCTCTCCACTCCCTAGTCTCAATATTTTCGCTGCTTTATATAATCCAACAAAGACTCTACTTGCAATCCCAAAAACAATGTATTTCTCTTTTGAGTATTTCTCTGATGCAATACATTTAAGATGATGCGTTGTGATGAAATTACAATCATAATTTGGGTACAGAGACGTTGATCCCTAGATCTGAGAGATCCTTAGCGAGCGAATCTGCATTCTCAAAGCATAACCCACCCATCCCTATCTCTATAGCACACTTGACGTTGGTTGGCCTGCGTATCAGACACTCCTTCAGATCAAAATGGTTTCTTTCTTTTAAGTTATAAAGGCATTGAGTTCATGTTATAACCTGTCATCAATGAATATACAGTCGCAAGGTTCAACTCCGAGGTGTCCCACAACCTCGAGGTAGAACTCTGGATCAGGCTTTCTCTTCCCTGAAAGATATAACACATGAGGAGCTTTGTATGTAGTAGGAATGGTTTGGATCTGACAAGCAATAAGTAGTAAAAAGAGGCAAGAGATGTGTGATGTACCAGCAATACAGGAGCAAAACGTCCATGATAAGTAGGCAGAAAGCTTTAACTTGTCTTCGATAATGTTGTACCTATGGAAACACGACAAGAGTAAACAAAGAGACATGAAGCTCCGTTTCAAAGAGTGAAAGGCAAGGGATGGAAACCAGATGGGATAGTTAGTGAAAGCATGAATCTCGAAGTCGTCAGCTGCCAAAGTTTGAAGGAGCTCTTGCATGCCATCTAAGTAGGAGTAACCTGACCTCATGCACTCCTTAAGCCCTGCAATAAAGAGGATTGAAATAGGTACGAGGAAACCCTCTCTCTGTGTATTTACCTATCTATCTATATGGCAATCTCACCTTCCAAATCAAAATCCCTCCCATCTATAAAGAAGTTTCTAGCAAGCTCCTCCTAAAACCAAAAGTCAGAGGAGATAATATGAAGAAAAAAAGAAAGAAAGAGTGGTGGTACCTCACCTCATCAATCAAACCCTTTTCAAATTCGATCCAGACCATCGGGTGCTTGCACTCTAGTAGTTGCTTCATTGGCATTCTGATCCACAACCTCAGTTTATCATTGATGAATCGAGAAATAAATTCGAGGATTTCACTTTCTCACCCGAAGAAGGCCGGAACGTCCTGGTAAAAGGGGTCACGGACGATGGTGTCCATGACGTCGAAGAGGAGAATCGGAAGCTTCCTTTTCCGAGAGATTTCATCACCACTGCTGCTGCCCAGACAGCAAGAACCCGAGGCCCGAACAGGATTCTTCTTCCACATGTTGGGTTTCAGATTGATGAATTCCGCCGATGTGTGCATCGCCGCCGCCGCCATCAGAAACTACCTAGTTTCTAGTTCCGATCATCATCATTTGTAAATGACAACAGGGGAGTCGAAACGCAGCGTTTAGAGAGAAAATCGCAGAGGAGAAGGTGATTGGTCCACGTCAGTAATTAGGATGACGTGGTGAAGAAGAAGTGGCCCATGACTTGCAGCACGAAGGAGAATGAATGAATTAAATAAAAACCGTTTCAAATTCATCTCCACGACTCCTCGGCCTCGGAGAGCTCAACCGCCACTTTCCTTCTCCTTGTTTATATAAAGCAGAGCCAGCCACCTTCATTTTTACACACAACCATCAAAGCTACGTACGAATTCCTCTCAAACATACTATATACTTACAAAAGAACAAGAAGATGATGATGATGATGATGAGATCTACTTGTAATCTAACACTAATGCTCTGCATTTGTGCCCTTGTGGTGGCTTCCATGGCGGCGGAAGGTCCTAGGGATTTCAAGGTTGGAGACGAGTTCGGGTGGAGAGTCCCACTCCAGAATGATTCAGCGGTTTACAGCCACTGGGCCAGCAGCAACCGCTTCCACATCGGTGATTCACTCTGTGAGCTAGCTTGTTCCCAACTTGTGTTTTCTTTTTTTTATCATTCATGATCGGTAATAATTGATTGGTTTCTAATCAAAAATATGTCAGCGTTTGTGTACGACAAGGACTCGGTGATGGAGGTAGACAAATGGGGTTTCTACCACTGCAACGGCAGCGATCCCATTACAGCCTTTGACAATGGAAACAGCACATTCGACCTTGATCGTCCTGGTCTCTTCTACTTCATCAGCGGCTCCAACCAGCACTGCACCAGCGGCCAGCGTCTCATCGTAGAAGTCATGCATATCCACCAACACCATGACCATGACGCTTCCATGCCTCCATCCATGTCGCCTCTTTCTAATTCTGCCTCTCCCTACGCATCCGCATCCGCATCTTCTGCTGCCTCCTCCCTGCCTACGGCTTGTCTTCTTATTCCTCTTTTCTTAACCATTGCTAGCTTTCGTTTCATTTCTTATTAGTCAAATTGTTTCCCTTATAGTTCTTCTCCTCTTTTACTTTTCTTCATCTTTTTGTTTCATTCATCGAACCCTTATGGTATAATCCAATTTATGTTCTTCTCTGACATTTATTATAAGTTTTACTTTTCACTGTTCAAAACAAATCAATCAACAAACTGTGGAAAAAAAATAAAAAATCTATCAACAAACTACACAAGAGCATCGTTATTAATAGTTTCTTAAAACAATTCTTAAGTTAAGAGACAGTCTTATAATAGCTTATAATTAACAAAGTCTCATAAATAAGAGACTTTAATACAATTTTGTTAGATATAAGACATATCTCTTAACTAAGAGTAATGTTAAGAGATCATCAATAAGGATAATTTTATGTCGTTAGTACTAATAGAACCGGGCCCTAGAGTTTGTAACAGATATGGGCCTTTTTATTGCTATGGGCCTATTTTTGGTGATATGGGTCTTTAATACCATATGAGCCTTTTAAGACAAAATAATAATCTGATAAAAGTGGTGAATCAAGAAGACTAAACAATTTTGAAAGAAGAAGAAGAAAGGAGGAGACATGGATGAATCTCTGTGGGTGTGAGTGTGAGACAAAGAGAGAAAACAAACAACGTAGCTGTAGATTGGAAAAGACGGTAAGACCCTCGTCGGGCTTCATCAATAAACAACTTTGCCTTGTTGTCTATCGCCGGAATTACAAACCCTAGCCCTGCTACACCGCCAATGACGCCGTCTACGCCTGCAGACGATGCTTGGATCCGCTCTTACCAGCGCTTGCTTCCTGAATCGCAGTCTCTTCTCGCTTCCCGCCGGGTAGGTTCTGTCTCAGGGATGCTTGTTTGTGTCGTGGCTTGTTTGCTTATTATATGTGGTCTTTGATGGCAGTCAGTTATACCGGTTGCAATCTCTAGAGTGAATCAGTTCGACGCAGCACGACTAGATGTGGAAATGTCAGCCATGTTGAAGGAACAGCTCGTTAAGGTTTTCACTCTGATGAAGGTGAGCAGAGAGCTAACTTGATGCTTTCCTTGGCATTTTATTAAGCCATTTACTTTCTTTGGCATTTTATTAGCCAGGAATGCTCTTTCAATACGAACCAGAGCTTGATGCTTTCCTTGAGTTTCTCATTTGGAGATTCTCTATTTGGGTTGACAAACCCACCCCCGGAAACGCTCTCATGAATCTTAGATACAGAGATGAACGAGGAGTCGTTGCTCAGCACTTGGGGAAAGGTATTTTTTATTTTATTTTCTAAACACTCTTCTTCTGTCACCCTTTTTTTCTAATCACTCTTGTACTCTCGTATAGTCAGAACAGGACTGGAAGGACCCGGACTTACTTCTCCCCAAAAGATTTGGTACTGCGTTGCCTCCGTTGGTGGTCAGTACCTCTTCTCCCGTTTGCAGTCATTTTCTGCTTTCCGTAGATGGGGTGATTCTGAGCAGGTCTGTATGAGGAGCATGGTTTATTCTTTTTTTCTCCCGTTTGCAGTCATCCTCACGCCATCGCTATGGTTGATTCTTTTCTCCTTGTTTTGACTTGTAGAGACCATTGGCAAGGCGACTTTGGACCCTCGTACAACGAATCGAAGGCATCTACAAAGCTGCTTCTTTTCTTAACCTATTGTCATTTCTTTATACGGGAAGGTACAACTTGGTACATGGACTCTTTCATTTCCTCTACTTATCCTGATAAAACCACACTGCAGTGCAGTTACTTCTTATGACCATTTAAAATCTGATTCAGTTCATTGGTAACTTTTGAGTTCACAGTGAAATATCGAAACAAGAACCAAAATCACAAACAGAAATACCTTGATGATTCTCACTTCCGCTACTCTTCTTTTTCTTTCTTGATCCAGGTATAGGAACCTCATTGAAAAAGCTTTAAAAGCTAGGCTTGTCTATAGGAGTCCCCATATGAACCGATCTGTCAGCTTCGAGTACATGAATCGGCAACTTGTGTGGAATGAATTTTCGGTAGGTCTTCTCTGTGTGTTGCTTAACTAGTTCAACATCAATTTAAAAGTTTGGCAACCTGTCAGTTCTGAGTAGCATCCTTGGCTGATGGTTTCTGGCCTATGATTGATACTTGCTGGTCTCGAACATTTTCTTGAATGATAGTATCTATCAGCTTACCTTCACTTTTTCTTTGGAAGAAACACTTTTGCTGCTTGAACTTGAGCTGTTAAAAGCTGAAAACATATTGTGTCCGTATCTGGAATTCTGAACTATGTAGATCCTGTGACTCAACAGTTTCATTGGAGTACAAATACCTTGTCTATGTTCAAAACACTGTATTTGTCGCTTTTTCTCTCTTTCAGATCCTTCAATAGATCAAAACATTCTGTTTAGACTTGCTACCAGAAACGTAATGTTAGGATCTGATTTCCTGGTTCTGTTTTGGCATTCAGCTTTAAATTTGTTTGGTGATATTCAGGAAATGCTTTTGTTGCTTCTCCCGCTGCTCAACTCTTCAGCTGTTAAGAATATTCTTAGTCCATTTGCCAAGGACAAGTCCTCAAGCACTAAAGAGGATACAGTGACTTGCCCTATTTGCCAAGTGGATCCTGCAATTCCGTTTATAGCTCTGCCTTGTCAGCACAGGTATGGTATTTTTCTGTGCAAAAGTTTTGGATCAGAATAAAGTAGTTAACTCTCTCCCCAGACATGTACTATAACTGATTGTACTAGAAGCAAAAAATTTCACATGATTGTGTATCTGACTTTGGAGAAGACACAGAAGTGATTTTATTGACTTGTTGAATTCATAGTATGTGCTGTAGTTGTTACATACATTTAAAAGAATTGACTTGTCGCAGGTACTGTTACTACTGCATAAGGACCCGCTGCGCTTCAGCAGCATCGTTCCGGTGTCTTAGATGTAACGAGCCTGTGGTTGCCATACAACGGGAAGGTGTTTCAAGTGGCAAATGAATGGAGGTGACAAATTGTTGAGTCATGCCACCAAGTCTTGAAGAATAAGCAGATGCAATAGTGGAAGTGTAAAAAGCCAAGGCAAGCAGCCGAAAGCAGAGAAGAATCTGATAGGTGTTTGTTTGCAGACAGACTATACAATAAGGGAACATCATGAATGTGATGCAACAAAAAAATTAGATAGGTGCACTTCTGTACATGAGTTGAGAACCTACCATTGTTGAATGAAGTTTGGTCTTATGTTTATTACAAAATCAGTTGAAACGTTGGCTATACTCGAATGAATAATATCCATTTCCTTACATGTTGTTTACCTACTTACTACTCACTCCTACTTCCATATTAGGTACACGTTACTTGTGTCTCTCCAAGGAAAAAAAGAGAGCCAGAAGAATAATACGAATTCTCAGAATAAAGAGATCAATCACTGGGTGGAAGAGAGCAGACTGATTTCTATCTCTTGTAGGCTCTTTCCTTTAGTCTCAACCACGTTCTTCTGCACAAAGATGACTGCCACCACACAGAAGAACCCAAATATTGCATTTAGAAGCACCGAACCTAGTTGCTCCAGCATTCTCAGAAACAGCAGCCCGACAAAGAAGTTTATAACCTGTTGTAGCGTGTAATTCTCCAAGCTTATTATTATTTCAACATTATCGATTTCCTAAAAAAGTCCACAAAGAGAAAAAAAAAAAAAAAA
>Ga0041059_1001429_pt1 | contig 18973 bp, 14 predicted proteins | sample AraColnosormetaG_FD_56232 | JGI IMG/M metagenome (GOLD analysis project Ga0041059, IMG submission 56232) | Arabidopsis roots microbial communities from North Carolina, USA - Col MF nosort | ecosystem: Host-associated > Plants > Roots > Unclassified | place: USA: North Carolina | collected...
AAAAAAAAAAAAAAAAAAAAAGTTTAAACTACTCAAACATTCCAATGACAGTGCTCTACTTTGAGTTTTACATCTTCATGGCATGAACTAAAGATTAAAGTCTTAATCTTAGGAACTGATTGATCCTCTTATAAACTAAATCGCTCTAATTAAATGACTTCAATTTTATAATTTATATATTACAGAAAATTTTGAAGCTTTCAAATTTAACGGTTTTTCCTATAAACCGCCAAAAAACTGCAAATGCATCCTCGTCGCCGGTGAAATGCCAATTAACTACACTAACCTCCTCCTTATGCTCCGGGAATGTAAGAACTTCCGGTGTCTTCTTCAAGTTCACGGCAGCTTGATAGTCTCAGGTCTTAAACCTCATAACCAGCTCATAAACGCTTATTCTCTCTTTCAAAGACAGGACCTTTCTCGCGTCATCTTTGATTCAGTTCGAGATCCAGGTGTTGTCTTGTGGAATTCAATGATCAGAGGATACACGAGAGCCGGTTTGCACAGAGAAGCTCTCGGATTCTTCGGGTATATGTCGGAGGAGAAAGGTATTGATCCAGACAAGTACAGTTTCACTTTTGCTTTGAAGGCTTGTGCCGGATCTATGGACTTTAAGAAGGGTTTACGGATACATGATTTGATTGCTGAGATGGGTCTTGAGTCTGATGTTTATATAGGAACTGCGTTAGTTGAAATGTATTGTAAAGCTCGTGACTTGGTTTCTGCAAGACAAGTGTTCGATAAAATGCATGTGAAGGATGTTGTTACTTGGAACACTATGGTTTCCGGGTTGGCTCAAAATGGATGTTCTAGTGCAGCTTTGCTGTTGTTTCATGATATGCGTTCGTGTTGTGTTGACATTGATCATGTTAGTTTATATAATCTGATCCCTGCGGTTTCGAAGCTAGAGAAGAGTGATGTCTGTAGATGTCTTCACGGACTTGTGATTAAGAAAGGTTTTATCTTTGCTTTCTCTAGTGGGCTGATTGACATGTATTGCAACTGCGCGGATTTATATGCTGCTGAATCTGTTTTTGAAGAAGTGTGGAGGAAGGATGAGTCTTCATGGGGTACAATGATGGCAGCTTATGCACATAATGGGTTCTTTGAGGAGGTATTGGAGTTGTTTGACCTTATGAGAAACTATGATGTTAGAATGAATAAGGTAGCTGCAGCAAGTGCTCTTCAAGCTGCTGCATATGTAGGGGATTTAGTGAAGGGGATTGCAATTCATGATTACGCAGTGCAACAAGGATTGATCGGTGATGTCTCAGTTGCTACTTCTCTTATGAGTATGTATTCCAAATGTGGTGAGTTGGAGATAGCCGAACAACTGTTCATTAATATTGAAGATAGAGATGTTGTTTCTTGGTCTGCCATGATTGCGTCGTATGAGCAAGCAGGGCAACACGATGAGGCTATCTCTTTGTTTAGAGATATGATGAGAATACATATCAAGCCTAATGCTGTAACTTTGACTAGTGTGCTACAAGGGTGTGCAGGAGTAGCCGCCTCTAGATTGGGTAAGAGCATACATTGTTATGCTATAAAGGCTGATATTGAGTCTGAGTTGGAAACTGCCACAGCTGTTATTTCAATGTACGCTAAATGTGGTCGATTTTCTCCCGCGCTCAAAGCCTTTGAAAGACTGCCAATTAAAGATGCTGTGGCATTCAACGCTCTAGCGCAAGGGTATACTCAGATTGGTGATGCCAATAAAGCATTTGATGTGTACAAGAACATGAAGTTACATGGTGTATGCCCAGACTCAAGAACTATGGTTGGTATGCTTCAAACTTGTGCCTTCTGTAGTGACTATGCTCGAGGTTCTTGTGTTTATGGACAAATTATAAAGCATGGGTTCGATTCAGAATGTCACGTGGCACATGCTCTTATCAATATGTTCACCAAATGTGATGCCCTCGCTGCAGCGATAGTTTTGTTTGACAAGTGTGGATTCGAGAAAAGTACTGTATCTTGGAATATAATGATGAACGGGTACTTACTCCATGGCCAGGCTGAAGAAGCTGTTGCCACTTTTCGTCAGATGAAGGTTGAGAAATTTCAGCCAAATGCAGTCACTTTTGTTAACATAGTACGCGCAGCAGCAGAATTATCAGCCTTGAGAGTAGGAATGTCGGTTCATTCCAGTCTCATTCAGTGTGGATTTTGTTCCCAAACACCAGTAGGAAACAGCCTTGTTGACATGTATGCGAAATGTGGAATGATAGAATCTTCCGAGAAATGCTTTATTGAGATAAGCAACAAATACATAGTTTCATGGAACACTATGCTATCCGCTTACGCAGCCCACGGTCTAGCAAGCTGTGCGGTCTCACTTTTCTTGTCCATGCAAGAAAACGAACTCAAACCAGACTCTGTTTCCTTTCTCAGTGTTCTTTCAGCTTGTAGACACGCAGGGTTAGTCGAAGAAGGAAAACGAATTTTCGAGGAAATGGGAGAGAGACACAAGATCGAAGCAGAAGTTGAACATTACGCGTGTATGGTAGATCTATTAGGGAAGGCTGGTTTGTTTGGTGAAGCTGTGGAAATGATGAGAAGAATGAGAGTGAAAACAAGTGTAGGAGTATGGGGAGCTTTATTAAATTCTTCAAGAATGCATTGTAATTTGTGGTTAAGCAATGCTGCATTGTGTCAGCTTGTTAAACTTGAGCCACTAAATCCTTCTCATTATAGTCAAGATCGGAGATTAGGAGAGGTCAATAATGTATCAAGAATTAAGAAAGTTCCTGCTTGTAGTTGGATAGAAGTCTGAGAATACTCAATTCTTTTGATTCTTCTTCTCTATCTTTTACTGTATCAAAAAATCTTTCTAAGTATAATTGAAATTGTGAGAAATATTGGAAAATCTGTTGAAATCTCTGTTAAGAGACAAAAAATAAAGAGCCCAACCGGATTCGAACCGGTGACCTATTGATCTGCAGTCAATTGCTCTACCACTGAGCTATAGGCTCTTCTTGACTTTAGTGTATGCTAACTAATAGAAATACTAAACTTGCATGATAGAACATTATTTTACTTAAAACAGAATTTTGGAGAAACATAATTGTTAAGTTATATATAAGTAGTATACACTAAAGTCAATAAGAGCCTATAGCTCAGTGGTAGAGCAATTGACTGCAGATCAATAGGTCACCGGTTCGAATCCGGTTGGGCTCTTAATTTTTTTTTTTTAAGCCCAGTAAAAACTGGGTTTCGTAGTAAATGGGAACGTACATAGAAGAGAGATTAGGGTTGTGCTATATATTCTCCGTTAAAAAAACCCTAGTTTTAAAACCTTCTGAACCCTAGCCAGAATACGTAAGTAACTTTTGTGAGTTTTTGTCTGCGTGAGAATTTTAACGTTTGTTGTAATCTAGTTGAAATTGAAATCGGCAGGTAACAAAAAGTCTGAATTTATGATTCTTTTATGACACAACACACAAGTCATGAAACTTATGAGGCAATTCTTATATTTATGTGTGTAGAGGCGATAATGGTGAGGGCTAGCGTCTTAAACGATTGTCTCAAGAGCATGAGTAATGCAGAGAAACAAGGGAAACGCCAAGTCATGATAAGACCATCTTCCAAAGTGATCATTAAGTTTCTCACTGTGATGCAAAAGCATGGTACAATTGTTTTACTCAATGAGCTTCTTCTTGTTTGATTTCTCTCTTTTTTTTTTAGGTTTAAGGGAATTATACCGTATCGAATAAAACATTCTGGAATCTCTCAAATGTTCAGTTTTGACTTGAAACACACAAACTTTTTCCTTTGGTTTATAGGTTACATTGCAGAGTTTGAATATGTGGATGATCACAGATCCGGGAAGATTGTGGTTGAGCTTAATGGAAGGCTTAACAACTGCGGTGTTATTAGTCCTCGATATGACCTTGGCGTCAAGGAAATTGAAGGTTGGACTGCTAAATTGCTCCCTTCAAGACAGGTAAAAAACTAACCATTCTTTTATTTAATAAATCTCTGAGACCAATTCATGGTTTATTGTGTTTGATCATTGTGGGATATTCTAACAAAGTATGTGTACCAAATTGAGCAGTTTGGGTACATTGTCCTGACAACATCAGCTGGAATCATGGACCATGAAGAGGCTAGGAAGAAAAATGTTGGGGGCAAAGTGCTTGGTTTTTTCTACTAGAGGGATTTTTATGATTTTATGTGTTGGGACTTAATTGTTAGTCTTTTTAGTGTTTTCTTATTGATTTTTCGATTGGTTTACTTATTATTACTCTTTTGGCGATTGTTACTCTTTTGCTTATTATTACTATTTTGGCGTCAAGAACCTTGCTATGGCCAGTCCCAAGTTGTTTAACTGCTTGTTGAATGGATTACGATCTTTTTATACAAACAATTTGGATCTCGGAGATTACTAGTTGTTGTTTTACGGCCTTGGTCTGGTGGTACTTGATAGGAGATAGTAAACTCATTCTACCGTTAGTTCGACTACTTACTAGAAACAAAAACACATATGTTGTTGGGTTAGTTAGCTCTCGACTTCGGGATGGATGTTCAATAACATGGTGTGCCAATACCCAACGAAATGCATTGTTTTTTGGATTAGAGAGCCAATGATTGAACTTTCCTATTAACACTCTACAATATCCAAAAGAAGAAGAAAAACTTATAACACAAACTGAACCAGAAGACATTTTAAACGTATAATTCGTATTGACTTAAAACTTTTTAAACTGTATATTCCCATTTCTTTTCCAAAAATCCCCCTTTACTCTTACTTTTGCTATATATAGGGGGACAAAAATCAAAAGACTTAATAGTTTCAAGCAAGAGTGATTCCTTTCTTTCTGGCTGCTTCTTCGATCTCAATACCCCTTCTCTCTTCTATACTTTTGCATAAACTCCAATAACATCTCCATAACTTCACAGACATTGGATATACAGACAATGCTTTCTTCAAGAATCTCTCAGCTCTAGTCTTGAAACCATTGATATCACTCACTATTTCTCCAGCCTCCACCCAAATATACTCCGGAGCTACTGGGATGGCACAAGATATTGTACTCGCCAAATTCAGACCTGCCCAGAAATGAATACCCGAGGAGGAACCAGAATCTGATTGTTTCTCTTCTTTCCTTAACAGCTTACTTACAGACAAAGCCAGCGGGTAATTGCTTGGAACCAACCCTAAGATTGTTTCCACAAAATCCACCAGTTCCTTTTGCTTACTTAGCTTCTCGGGTACAAGAGATGGTCCGTGCCATGCTTCAAGAACAACATTCACCACAAAGAGTTCAGATGAAACTGGAGCCAGAAGGTTAGTAACTAGCTTCCTGACTCTTGGTTTCTCAGCGCTGTTGCTAATGAATTTCCAAGATAGTGGCTCTTTTACAGGTAAAGAACTTGCTCGATCCAAATAAGAGTTGAGTAATCTCATTTGTAGGTTGATTGAAAATTCACCCGTTGCTTGCAACTCGTTGATTAGCTGAAACACAGCATGCTCTCTAAGACAGTGCATGAAATGCTCAGGAGCTGTTGCTTTTAGTGCTTGGTCAATGGCCAAGCGAGCCTCAGTCCAGTTACTCTGCAGTAGATTATGCAGAGAGAGATTAAGATATCCAAACATCACATCCACCTGATCCGATGCAACATTTAGATCTGATAAAGCTGATTCCAGCATATTATCATCCCCTTCTTCTTCATTGCCTCGTACTGTCTTATACTTATGGGACAAAACATCCCATACTGAACCGTACCACCGGGACATGAGTTCTCTTGCCAAATCGTAGCTTCCTCCTTCCAAAGCATATTCAGCATACTGATTCCAAATACACTGTATGCATGACGCCTCTTTTGCTTCCTGCTTGAGAAGCTCTTCAAACCCAGACGAAAACATATCCTTTAACTCATTTGATTGCATCCTAACTGCTAACAATTTTAGCTCCAAGCATGTTGGGTAGAGTTGAACAGATGCCTTCAAAATGTCCCTACGGCTTTCTAACTCATCTACTGCAATCATAAACAGGGCGTAGTTCAGAGCAAATAGCCCAGCAGGTCGCTTTTGTATTCCATTGTTGGTACCATGTTCTACGGAACGCATCCCTTTATCAAATAGTCTGAGCGCCATTTGCTTCAGATCACCATCCAAATTAACAGTAGGCCATTCTATTTCAAGTAGTTCCTTCTCCATTTCAAGTCGTCGGATAATAGAGTCAGGCAGCTTCCTGTAAATAACTAAGTACACACAACAAACCCAGAACACACATTTGTCAGAATATGTTAAGCATGTGAGAATGTGAGACATCAGTGAAAAGTCAGGGTCATCAGAAACTGCTGCTGGAGCCTGAAGCTTGGATATTCTCTGTATTGCCTTCGAAACATTCCCAGAAATGCACAAAAGGTTGAACATCTGCAACAAAACATCTAATATGCAAGCGCTGGCATGATTCCTGTCAATGGACCCAGATGCATGGTTGCAAAGTGCTGAGAGGGCGGTATCATATGCAATTAATTGATCATTAAGTTGTCCTCGACTGTTGATGTACATAAGCCAAATTACGTATGATCTGCTACTGTGTTTGACCTGAAGAGTTGAAATGTTATCCCATATAAACCAGGTGGAAAGACTGTGAAGCATCAAAAAGCATTCTATAGCAAAGATAAAAAATTAACTAGTAACTAGACAACGAAACTGAAAAAGATAATAACATGCCAAGACATCTATATAGAAGTTTGAAAATTGTAAAACACTATCAGAAACACCAAGTTGGATTAGTATATGAATATATGCAAACATACACAAACAATCAATCATAAAATGCAAATGGTGTGGCTATGTAGATGCAGGCAATATCGTAGAAGGGGATAACATACCCCATAAGAAAACATATCTTTCCCATCTGATCCTTCATATGCATGGTAAATCAGGAGATAAACAGCCCAAAGAATCTCAGAAGTTGGGTCACCTTCAAGACCTTGTGAAAGCAAAGAAAGGGCCTGAAATATGTGCCACTAAAATTAGAACGAGAGTCAAATTTGATACAACACAATATTGACAGGAATCAAACAACATTGCCTGGATCAAGCCTTCTGACTGCTCAACTTCCCGAAAGAAAATAATAAGAGCCATTTCCATGGGTTCAACAGCAGCATCTGAACCTTGTTTAAGGATATTCTACGAATGCACCAAGCAGGTCAGTGCAAGATGATAATAAGAATATCAACAAAAGAAGAAAACATCGGTCAGATCTGCATCTAGATATTAGCAAAATTTAAGGTTAACTTATAAGAAAGAGAAAACAAAGACAAACCATTAAGCTATGCTTAATCCTGAAGTATGATGAGTATGTTTTCGAATTTCCTAGGACCACAATTCGACCTTCATTTTCCTTTGCAGGTACATTCCTGTAAAGCGAGTTTGATGAGGCTAGGCAGGCACTAAAGTGCTTGCACCATATTTGTCCATGTCTTTGAGCCAGAACGGACTCATAAGACCACGAGTCAACCTTCATCGTATCCAAGGAGACAAGATAAGTTGGTGAAAACACTGAGTCCAAAATCTGGGATCCTTTGGAAGAATTATGTGTCTTCTGATGTGAACTTGACCCAACTCTACCATCTGGAAGATAAAAAAATTAGAAATTTTAGCAAAGAAATATCATTTCTAGAACTCTTACAAAAATATTCTGCCGTACCAGGATCATGTAGACTTTGATGCAAACTGTCATCAGAGAAATCCTTGAAATGTTGCCAAGAACATTCATCGTTATTGCACCTTCCACGTAACTCGTACATGCAGAGAGGCCAAGAAGGGTCCACCTTCAAATTACAGGTGTAGAAGCCAATTTTTTTCTCATATACTATAGTTTCCGTCAAGCTCCTACATTGTCTTTTATCACTATATAGGCTATATGTCTTGTTTTGAAGTATATATTCTGGTCCCAGAGATGTAATTGAAGACCCTGGGACTTTCAAATGATAGATTGTGCTCCGAAATAAAGGACCGGACAACGCTACAGACGATAAAAGGGCATTCTCTGGTGAACTCCTATGGGACTCCATATCTATAGATAACTGATAATTTAGCGAATTTTCCTCGATTGAGCGTCGTTCAACTGGTGCTTCGGATGGACTTCCTTGCAGTTTATTGGCCCCTGGCTCTGAAATTGAAAACAGGAAGACATCTTACTGAAAATATAAAGGAAAGTGAAGCACATGGGGACCACGTTGGTTCATCCATCTCGGGACAATGCTATGGGAACTCAATCACATTTGACCCCAGTTCATGCATTTGCTATCCGCAATGTAAAATATGGTTGCAAAACGACCATGCTATTATTTTTCCTTTTTGAAGGGAATGCACAGCCACACATAAGATAAAAAAATCATATAATAACTAAACAAAATGCCAATCTCTTAAAGATAAACTCCTTACCTAGAGAATCATTATGCAGATATATTTCGGAGAAAGGACTACCGTTATCTCTCTGGGTTCCTTCACTTCCGAAATCTCTTTCATCCCCTCTATCTATCACAGTCTCTTCATTGAAACATGTGCCACCTCTAGATTCTGCCCTCATGCCTAGACGGTCAAACAATTTTGATCTTAATGATGCTTCAAGAAGCAAAGCATTCTGATTGCCTAGTGTTTGATCAATATTTTCTTTTTGATGTCCAGGGTTCCCCTCGGTAGATTCATGGTCAACTGGAAATGACTCGTCATCTGGCAAAATGTTTGCATCACTTGATGGGGAGCATAGTCTACTTGCAGTTTGCTTGTTACCGCAAGGCAATCCATCAGAGGTACTAGCACCAAGATCACTGTACCCCAAATTCTGTCCACTACGGGAATGAGGTGGAGGATGACTGCCAACATATTCACTGTTATATTTGTGGTTGCTTTCTAGCTGAGAATGCTGAGCAATGTCCGTTTTGGTTGCCAGATCAATGCTTCCAGTACTATTATTCAAGAAGTGAAACCCGGTTTCAGGATTCTCACCATGTATAGAAGGCCACAACAATCTGGAGTCACGAACGATGAGAGATCCATAATGAGCAGATAAAATTTCTCTCTTACTGTAAAGTTCTGCACATCTGGCATTTGCCTCTATCAAAGATCTCTGTGCCTTTCTATAAACCTTAAGAGCATTTCTTTCTTCAATTTCAAAAAGGCGTTTTCGTTCTTGTGCTTCCTCCAACTCTTTGTCAAGCGATTCCTCTAGGTTCGTCAAGGATAGCATATCCAGTTGACTATGTCCAGGAACTGTTGTACTTCCCGGGATGTTGTAGAGGCCAGAATTATTCGAACAAGGCTAGATTGCAAGCAGACACAAAAAAAAAATCAAAAGTAAGGATCACAAATTCCTACCAGCCGCTTCCAGTTGTTATTTGAGGATCTAGAAAAAACCTGATGGTTTCCATTGACTATTTTAAGTAACTGTTCACTTGACACGCTCCTATCAACATTTTTCATTGTTTCGAGTTCTCTTCCACCTTCGTAATGATTCACTTTGCCCTGCAATAAAAATAAAAACGCTCAAATAAAGAAAAATACTGACCCATAAGTAGCATATTAAATAATCTTTGCGTCAAATTTTCCAATTCTAGTAAAGCATAAAACACAAAACCATGGTAACACGTACGGTGCTTTTTTGTAAGACACTTGAGCTTGTATTTCCTTCCACAGTATGCTGAGGAATAACAGGTGGAACAATCTCATCACTCTTACTTCCGAGGTGTTTGCAACTAGAATTTGCATTGACACCTGAAATAAACATCAGAGTCAGGTGATATCAGATGTGGTAAAAATCAAAACACTGAATTCCATAACCAAGATAGAGTTTAAGTGAAACAGCCAGTAGCAAATTCAATGTTTGCCTCTAGACTCACCTGGCAGTAGACTTTTGCGGATGTCTGGCGCATTCATTGGTGCAGCCGCAGATGCTGCCACTCTGTAATCAATAACAGGCTGACTTGTGTCAATTCCACTAACTTTTAAACGTTTCTTGGGAGGTTCGTTTGGTTCTAGATGTCTAGTATCATCAGAAATAATACTGACCCTCCTTGCTGGAGTGATTTTTGGGTTAACGGCATCCTTCTTTGGCTGTGCAGCCTTAAGCTTCAGCTCACTTTCCCGAAGCGCAATCTGCTGCTTTAAATCCTGAAGTTTGTTGCTATTGGACTCCACAATCTGTTCAGGACGCTGTGCATCTTTGCTAACCGTCCTTTCAGAGGAATGAATATATTTATTGGATTTCATTTCCTTGGCAAATGAAAGGTTGGAGACTTTGGACGTCGCAGCATGACTAAAGGTGCTAGTGGACAATGCCTTCTTTGTTATGGCTCTTATATCAATCTGTCTTGGTCCTTTCAATTTTGTTTGTGAAAATGTAGACGGGTTTCTATTCCCAGATATGGTTCCCTTTGGTTGAATCTTTGATGTCTGTGTACGTCCTTTACAATCAGATTCACTACCACTATCATCATCTGAGAAGTTTATCACGAGGTTGCTGTTGTTGCCCCTTACAGGAAATTTCTTCCCATGAATGGCAGCAATGGCTTGCTTCGTCTCAAAAATCCGGCCTCCAGGGTTTGTCAGCTTCGTTGGTGTAGCATCAGAAGGCTTAATAAAAGATCCACCATTTCCTGCCAAGTCACAATGAAAAGAAAAACAAGGAGTTTGTCTCAGAGGCAACTTCCATGGAGAAGTTACATATAACAAATAATATTTACCAGCTTGACGCCTTTGGATATTTGTGTTTGCTGATATATGTTCAGTAAGAGGAGATCTCGTGCTTGTTTGCATTGGTTGTACCTAAGAAAAACAAAATCGTTGAAATTTTAGGGTTTTGAAATCTGCTAATCAATAATAATAAAACATTCTGGAAACAGTGGATTGCCGCAATTAATGCAACACGAAAGCTTTGAAATCAAATAATCAACGAACAATCACTAAGAAATAAGCTCTAGTCTCTGAACTAACACAATTTATACCCCAAATCTATAAACCCATACAAATTGAACACAGGCAGATCTCAAAAACCACACAAATCGAGAGAGATCAGTTGATATGTTCAGGGTGCAACAGAATCCAGATTCGCAGACTGTGAAAATCAATAGCAGAAAATATAAGTTATAGTAGCGAGAATTGATACTTCGTCGTCGGAGGTAGATAGTTCGCCTTCTTCTTTTCCGGTAACAGGAGAGTTTTTCCCGGTGATTGGTGTCGTCATCTTCCTCGGTTCTTACGACACATGAATTTCAAAAACCTAAGAATGATATTGAAAGACGAAGGAGAATCACAGCTTTCGTTAAGATAGGAGGACCTCTGCTGCACTGGATTACTAGCCGCCGATGAAGCACGAGCGAGCGACAACGGATAACGAAACGACGAAATTAACCCTACCGCTTCGTTTTTTTATTTTTAATTAACGCGTTTCCTTTTTCTTAACCGTTTAATTTTTCGAATCTATTTCAGATCCAATGGTAAACAACTAAACATAATTATGGACTTGTCAATGCATCTATATCTCCTTTTTCTTCGTTATATAAACTCAATTATAAAGGGATTAGTACAGTAGTAGATGAATATATTGATGACAACTAAAACAAATTTCAGTATATGATTAAAAAGAATTCAAAAACACAGAGATCTTTGATGGCAACACTCTAAATATATTTCGATACAATTTGTCTAATTACCATATTATCCCCCAAAGGCCACTACATGGCTAAATGTAACATGTTTGCGATTCTGGCTCGGGTCAACTCTGTCGCTCTCTTGTAGTGACCACCTAGTCAACGGAAATGTTACCTTTGCAAAGTGAGTTTACAAGCATTCATTGCAATTGCGGTTATATAATCCTTTTACAATTTCCAAAGCTTTACAACGCTATTAGCTCCACACAACAGCAATCACAACCCCCTTGCATCACTCTTTTCATCGACCCGAAGCCGCAAGCGAAGAAGACTTTGTTTCTTTGTCCCCTTGAGTGTAGCATAACGTTCATGAAAGCTCACTCTCATCCGCTTCACCAACCCATAAGTGTCTTTGTGACTCTATCTACTACTTGATTTCTCGCACGGAGGCTAGCCAATGGGAATTCACGACTCTCATCCAAAAGAAATCTATAAACTTCCCATTGTCGATCTAAAGTCGAATGTCTCCCAATCTCAGCCTACAAGAAAACGCAATGCCAATCTTAAAACAAACCGAAAATAACCGTTCAAAAAGCTTAGAGAACACAATGTATTATTATACAGTACTTACGGAGAAGATGCAGATTCCTAGTGATTTCAACGCAAGTGTGACATCGTAGAAAACTCGTGGTCTTCCTTTTCCGGATAGTTCCACAGGGTTGGCTACTAATAGCTCAGTATCTGGTCCTCGGTTCACGATAATCACTCGCAAAGGACACACCATTTCCTCCTTAAGTCGAGCACAGAAGTTGGCTTGATGTTTTGGGTCCATTATTTTATTCCCGTCTGTGCCTCTAACAAACAACTCCAAATTCCTATAACCTTTAACCTTGGAGGAGAACCTACCGTATGCAATCTGGATAAAGAAACAAGAACTACTTGAGTTATACAAATCTTTCAACCATAGAAGTCCCAACTTCTCTTAGCAGAGGTAAGGTTAGGTTCTCTTAATGTTAGAGAGATCAGTTTTAACGTACGTGGACATCGCAGTCTTTGGAAGTCCTGAGGATATCATAGAAAAGTCCCTTTTGATCAACACAACGAATCTGAAGCAACGTATGTGCAGGGCTCAACTGATTATCAACGGTAAGAACCGCTTTGTTAGAGCTAGAGCCGCTAATATCAAACCCATCTGGGCCAAACAGCTCATCAGCAGCCAAAGGTGGAAGTGAAGAGAATCGTTGCACACTCTCTAACTCAGGCCCAGCTAGTTCAAGCTCACAACTCACACCATGCTCACCAAGCACAGCCGTTAGATGGTCACACGTTTTGGTTTGTCTCTGTTTCGTGTGCAATAGATCCCTGTTACACAAAGTCACAAACCACAACGTTAATGTTGGTTCTTCTCTCAAATGAAACATCAGAATTAGAAAGAAGAAGAAAACTCACATTGCGTCAGTGATGAAAAACATATCCAAAACTCTTCCATCTGGTGTTGTCATGACTTTGACTCTTTGTATTGTAAACTCTAGCTCTGTCAAAACTTTAGTAACATCTACGAATCACCAAAAAAACACAAACTTTTAATCAACCATATAAAGAAAACACCAAGCACAAGACAAAAGACAATAACTTTACACATACCATGAAGCAATCCTTTCCTATCACGGCAAAAGAACTTGAGAAGATAAAGGGAAGGAGGCTTAGAGACATTGGATTGAAGGCAGAAGTAGAAAGAGCCTAAGCAAGAAGGACAAGCTGATAAAAGACGATTCTTTAAGCTGTCCCAATCAATTTTAGGAGAGCTAATATCTGGAGTAACCCAAAACACTATATAACACCATCTTCCATCTGTTGAAAAATCTGCAAACACCATTTTTACAAACATATTAATTACCCTCAAAATAAGAAAAACAGAATTGAATTTTTCGAATCATAAAGAAGAATATTCCGTGAAGCTAAACGACAAACAGAGAATATTCCCCTAAACAGATACGAAGTAAAATTGAATATTGACCTGCTCGGGTAATGGAGAGACCAAATTCGAGGATGATTCTACACAGAGTTGAACCGAGACCGGATTCATCAGGACAATTGACGGTAACGACGGTGGGATCTCCGGAGATTTTTCCCGGTTCGATTAAAACGGCGTCGTCGTTGAGAATTCCCATTTTCGTTTTAGAGCCAATGAATCAACAACAATTCAATGGCCGACCGAACAGAGGAAAAAAATCTCGGGGAAAAAGGAAGAAGAAACGAATTATATATATGAAGAAAGAAAAAAAATTAATTAATTTCTTTTTGTTTTTATATGTTTATTATTGGGTTGTCGTGGTGCTGAGTGGGACCTACGTGTCTAGTCATACACACGTAAGAAGAAAATTTAAAGCTGGGTTGGGTAATGAACACGTACCGTTCTATGAAACTTCTATCTTTTGCAGCTGAGGGTATTACCGAGATTTCACAAGGTGAACTAGCTGTATTAATGTAAGACGGTCCGTAGATTTTAAGGTGTAGATGGATAATTAAGATCTTTTATGTGTGGGCTCGTTAATACAATGAATAATCACAAATTGTGATGCACGATATAAAATACGGATAATGATAATTTTGTTTTTTTTGTAATAAAATCTGTGGTGGGAACTAAGTGTTCTATTTTTTATTTATTAGATTGTGTTTTAGTTGAAGTTTGCTGTATATTTTGTGGTGTGTATAAAAGGAAATGCAAAATACTTCATGTGAGGATGCATAATGGACTCATATGTTGGGTTTTATTTGATAAATCCAAGGGAATATAATCACCGTACTAAACTTATTAATTTGCAAAATGAAATGATATTTGCAGGAGAAAATTTGTAAACATGAAATTGTGACTTGGGAGGCCAAGACTGAGTCACAGTTTTAGTTTCTTGTGTTATTTGCAATTGTTGAGAAGAGAAGAAGAAGTAGTTTTCCTCCTTAGCACTATGAACATATTTTCCAATTTCTCAACGTTTCTGTTAGTTATGAGTAATCCATGATTCTACTTTCTTTGCAAAAATATTGGTACACGGACTAAAGAGAATAAAGGGATTTAAACAAGTCATCAAGTGGTATATGACGAATGGAAACAAGTCTAAAAAGGGATATCATTATCAATGCTACTAGCCTACTACATGAAGTTGTGATTGGTTGATGGAGGAGGCTAGATAGTTGTTGATGCACATTACGAAATTGTATTATTGAGGTGGAATCACTGACACTTCGATTTGGTAGGCTAATCTGACTCTGACTTTGATATCAATCAACATGAAGAACCGCAAAACAAAACAAATCTCACTCTATCTCAGGCTACTTGTGTTATAATCAGTTTCAAGTTCACATCTCTTACTTCATATGCGTCACATCACATGGGCTATAAGGCCTTGAAGTGCTATCCATATGATGCTTTGTAAGGGAAACCAAGATAAAAGGAAAAAAAACAATGTTTATTTTTGTGATTAAAGAAATTTTTTGTTGCAATGGTATTCTTTTTGTAACAAAGTTAAGTAGTAGATCAAACATCAGAAAATCATAAAGTAGTCAAAATTGAAAGTCCCCTTCTTCCATCATCCATCCCGTGGTTATACCAAAATAAGTTTATTAATTAATTTAGTGTACTAGGTTTGGAGTTCTATTCTTAATATAGGATTAATAGAGATAAACTTGCCAAATATTTTCAGAATGGTGTAATGAAGTAGAGTTGTTTTGTTCCTCGTAATTTCATATGTTTCAAATATATATGCACGAATCACTGTGAACATGATCCATATACTACAACACCGCGCGAGTCATCTCTCCCATATTTTAATTGTTAGTAGAATTGTCAGAATAATGATGCATGGAGTTCGATTCATACATCTTCAATGATAAAATCATCATTTGACATATAAATTGAAAAGAAAAAAAAATGGTCAGAAGCTAAAGTCTTTCATTAAGGGTAAAATTTCGTATTCACTTATGCATTTATTGATTCTAAAATATGAGTGAGAGTTTCACTTACACTTACACACTTGGCTATATAACACCTTTTTTAGGAAATTATTTATATTTTCACATTCCCAAGCTTTTCTTTCTTTTTTTTCCACATTCCCAAGCTTTTCTTTCATCCCAACTTTATTTTCTTCTTCCGTCTCTGCAAAAACCCTTGCTATTCTCAGAATCATAAACAACCGCCATAGTGTCCATTCCTTCTGCATTTCACATTTGGTCGAATCGGATAAAAAGGTCTTCTCTTTGTGTTGGAGTAACGATGAACAAGAGAAGTGAATCTTATCTAGAAGAAGAAAGATGAGATCTCTGAGCAGTGTGGGACTTGCTCTAAGCATAGTCTTTGGTTGCTTGCTATTAGCTCTTCTCGCTGAGCTTTATTACTTGCTTTGGTGTAAGAAGAGGTCGACGACGAGAAGACCTGATTTTCGAAATGACTATTCTACCCCTGGAACCAGAGAGCTTCTCTTCATCTTCTGTTGCAGTAGTAGCACAAACCCTTCTTCTTCTTCTCCTTCTTCTTCCTCTTTCTCAAACCCTAAACCCATTGACACTCAACAACAGTGTCCTCTTAATAATGGGTTTGAGAATGTTGGTGGTCCAGGGCTTGTGCCGAGGTTTCTGTTCACAATCATGGAAGAAACAGTGGAAGAAATGGAATCTGAAGATGTGGTTTCCACAAAAGGAAAGAGTTTGAATGATTTGTTTCTTAATATGGAAAGTGGTGTCATAACTCCTCCATATCTCACTCCTCGTGCTTCTCCTTCGTTGTTCACGCCTCCTTTAACTCCATTGCTAATGGAGTCTTGTAATGGTAGAAAAGAAGAGATCTCGAGTTTGTTTGAGTCATCCTCTGATGCTGAGTTTAATAGACTAGTGAGATCATCTCCATTGTCATCATCACATTCACCGTCATCTTCGCCATTGTCGAGATTCAAGTTCTTAAGGGATGCAGAGGAGAAGCTTTACAAGAAGAAAGTGATGGAGATTGCAGAAGCTTAGTAAATTCAAGTGGTAAAAGTTTGGTAAAACACAGTTCAAGAATCGGATTTGGTAATCAAGATTCAAGAAGATGAGGTCTAGGAGAGAAAAACCAGGAATGATTAATAGAATTAAACCGGTTTTTAGTCTGATTTAATTGTCCTTAATCATCAACATTTTTTTTGGTCTAGCTCGTCATCGGATTAAACCGGTTGTAAATTTTCGGTGGATAGAGAATTTGTTAGCCAAATTTGTGGATTTTGAGTCAAATCACGCGAATAAAGATAGGCTTTGGATTCTATTTTCTTGTAGCAAAGTTACCACAAGTGTTGTGGTTGACATTTAAAGATGCATGAACTCAACACTCAAATCCTAAACCGACTTTCACTTTTAAAAAGGAATTAATTCTCGTTTTATCGAATATGGAGTTAGAAAGTTAAACAGAACACGTGAAGAGAAAAGGTAAAAGAATTATATACTAATCTAATTTGATTTATTCGAGATCATTTGCATCAAAACACACTACAGTAAGAATGATTCTTTTTACGGCATTGAAGAACATCGACCGGTAAATTGGAATAAGACGATTTATGAATAGAGACAAGACTCATGAGAGGCCAAGTGGGGAATCTCTTCCCCTTTAGGATTTTGTCCCAGTTTTTGCAGTTTATGTCTGATACTTTTCCATCCAAGTGGCGTCAACAACACCACTCACTCGTTAACAAAGCGAAACTGCAATCTTACAATAGTCTTTTGTTTTTTTTTCCCGAACTTTCTTACACAATCATGCAACATCTTATTCACAGATTTATGATTTAAAAGTTTTTGATTTTTCGTCCCTAGTCTAAAAAGAACAGAAAATAAAACTCAACAACTAAATTTGCTTTTCTTTGGTTTACAATATTCATTCTGTGAGTTTTAGCAATGTTACCACACGGAATGTTGACATAAATGTTACAATGTGGTGAAAAAAGAATGTGACTTTGAGACAATCTAAACATCAAATTCCCGGGGCTGCAAGAAGAGGTAAACCTAGCTCAGGACATAGAGGACTCAAGCCCTGTTCTTCCAAGAGACTAAAAGCCGTGTAACCGTAGTATGAATGATACAGATCTGGTAATTGTCCGGGGAATTTACTGAATCCACCATACTGGACACAAAAATGCACAAACAATGGCGGCGTTAAGCAGATTGTTATCATCAGTAACCGATCATGAATCGTAGATGTAAACACATGAATGAAGACAATGTACCAAACTATCCTAATGGCTCTATAGGCTGCTACTAGTAATATTGCTAAATAAATATTAGCTTAGTTGCAGGTTTGCCTATCTACTCAGTTACTTTACAAATTTAGAAATTAATATCAGCTGAGATATGAGATGTAGAGAATAGTTACCTTGGACTGACAACTCATTAAAAATTTGCGCAGAGCCATTTTGTCGATCAATGCATCGCCTCCTATAAGTTTAAGGACAGCTCCAATCCTACAAATATGCAAGGCCCATCATAAGCAGATGAGAACAATTAGGGTCGGTGACAGCAAAAGTTGAGGGGACTAACCAAAATGCATAGCATGTGTCACTTGGCTTGTTAGTCCTACCTTGAAACCCACCATCATTTGCTTGTCTCTACAGGCAAGGTAAGAAAAAATTTCAGATCACTCAGGCCATTACGAATCTAAAGGTAATATTTATGAGGTGAAAGTTAACAGATTTTATGAAGCAGTACCTGTAGGCACCAGTTGAGAAGTAATGAAGGGTCTATTATTGAACTGGATGAATCATTTGACAGCAGATCAACTCCAATGTATCCCATCAACCGAAGGGATGCAATAGCACAGTAAGTGGCACCACCTGCATAACTAAGTTGCAGAACGTAGGTAAGCATCATACACGAGTGGAGTCAATTAAACACATTTCCCTCATAACGTAAGAACATAGTAAACTTCTTTTCTTTATGGGTTGCCATTGAAGTAGAAACCTAGATGAAGGAACTAAATTATCTAAAGTGTCCTCAATGATCAATTCAGTAATAACATATGCGCCACTTAGTTGGACTGCACATGGAAAAAATCAACTGTGAGATAGTAGAAAAATTGTTTTCAACTCACCATGAGATTCAGAACCAGGGATCAATCCAAAACCACCATCATATGACTGCACAAAGAATGTTGCACAAGAATGTCTTCTCAACACAGAAATTGACAAATATCAATGGAAGAAAAAAAGACAAAAGCAACTACAAGATCAGAAGTAAACCTGACAGTTTAATATGTAGTTCTTAGCACTCTCCTTATCCATTCCACTCCAACTATCCAGCATGTAACAGATTGCAGCTGAACCACAAAAAAAAAAAAAAACTAGATTGATAC
>Ga0041059_1001430_pt1 | contig 18937 bp, 13 predicted proteins | sample AraColnosormetaG_FD_56232 | JGI IMG/M metagenome (GOLD analysis project Ga0041059, IMG submission 56232) | Arabidopsis roots microbial communities from North Carolina, USA - Col MF nosort | ecosystem: Host-associated > Plants > Roots > Unclassified | place: USA: North Carolina | collected...
AAAAAAAAAAAAAAAAAAAAAAAAAAAAAAAAAAAAAAAATTTCGAAAAATTCCAATTCAACATAAATACAAAGTTTTTTTTTTAATTAAGAAAACGTTTATTGTTACCTAGAGAATAAAAAATAACATAATATTCATATAGGTTAGCTCATTCATCCAAATGGATGCTATTTCAGTGGTATTATATTCGAATTTGTCATTTGTGCCTAACTCTAGCATGCAGAAGATAAACGTATGTCTTATATATCCGCCAAATATATGTTTTATAAACCATATGGGCCAAACCTTTCCACTTTTGGAAAAAATACATTTGAGAAAGAGAAAACATGGGAATTGTTCGACCGAGGAAATGATAAACAATACAAAATTAACCAAAAAGAAAAACTATATATTGAGACACAAATATATGTATAAACATATATAGATGTTTGTATACATATATAGGTATATGTTGGATCATGTGTGTATAATATATGGTTTTTGGTAGAGGACATAAGAGCAAACAGAATGATTCGGTGTAATGAAATTCCACAGCTGGTGGCGTTGGAAATGCAATTGGAATGATCCCATGTTAGGTTTTTACATGCCATCACTCGACATGCCTCTCTTTCCGCTTCCCTCCTTTTATTTATTTATTGTTTTTTCCATTATTACTCTCCTCTAATCTCTCGCTAAATCGTATCATATCATTCATTAATCAATCTCCTTTAATTATTCTTATCAACTAATCTTTAATGTCTCATCATTTCATAATTTATATATCTCTCTTACAGACAGTTTACGTACTAATATATCCCATAAATCCAAATTATCGGTTTATTATTATAACTTGTGTTTGTGGGATTGATCTTGTATAATATGGTTACATGTATTCAAATCCTGAAATGAAAGGAATCGAAGATACCAGTTTACTATAGGATGCTTCCGATCAAGTTTAATTTAATACATTTTATAAGTAGTGTATGGAATTTAGGGGTGAGACAAGGATATGACAGTTCCTCGGTCTTAAATTTTATGTTGATAGATAGAGAGATTCACCGACCAAAGTGTCGTCGTTTCGAAGGTCCCCCCACAACATTTGCTTAGAACTTCATCTATCTTCTTGAACAGAAATTAGATGCTACATTTATTGTTCTTGTATTCTTGTCTGTCTTATGCTCTAATCTCAAACTTTTTAAATCTATGTGCACGTATAATCATGTGATCGACGAACATAACTTGAATTAAACTATTAAAAAAAATTATGGGTGACAAATAATCTTTAATTTTAACTGAAATTCTATCAAAACCTACACGTTCGATTTTATTATTATCCAAAATCAAATACAGACAAAAAGTAAAAGTAAAAGTAATTATCAGATTATTGGACCGGCCTGCTAGCAAATGATAACTGAATTTATCCATTCGGTTCTACATTATAAGCAAAATAACAAATATTTGAATATTCTTTAATATTTGATAATAACAGCCAAACAAAAACTCCAAACTTGTATTCGTGGGATCGAACCATGCCAAGGAGCCAGTGTTTCATATGAACTCTCGGTTTATCTTAAGAATTTCCAAAATTAGTGGTCTCTTTTTCTAAAGTTGTATTCGGAATTTCGGATAATTCGATCAGGTTGATCACTTGATTTAAATGGTCTTGATTAGGGCTGGGCAAAATATTTGTTCGATCCGCTTCGATTCGTTATTCGATTTGATTTGATTCGAAAAATCCGAATATCCGTAAGATTTTGGACCAAAGCAAATAGGAAAATGTAATATTCGTAAAAACTGAATCAAATAGCAAATATTGTTTTAAAAAAAATTGAATATCCGATTCGATCCATATCTTTTGATATTTATTAGAATATATAGTTATATTTATATATAGATATCATAAATAGTTTGTGTATTGTTGCTATCTTACGTTTTTATGTTAAGATGTTTGTTTGATCATTTTTTTTATGTTATGTTTTGATTAATGACATCAAAAACTATCGGGTTTTAGTTTTTGGAATTAGTTTGATAACATTTTTGTTGACCGGTGATAACAACAAAGACTATATTTGGTATTTAGAACTTATTTTTAAAGCATGTTAAATAAAAACTTTGAATATCTAATATGGTTATATAGTTTATATATTTTTTTTAATATTTATACGTATCAAAGTGGATATCCGCAAATATCACAAAAAATTCCGGATAATCGAAATTTCGTATATCCGAAAAGTTTTGAATCAAAACAAATCATAAAATCAAGTATTTGGTTAAAACAAATCGAATAATAAATATCACAATTTTTCCGGATATTCGCTTCGTGCCCAGGCCTAGTCTTGATATAGCTTTCGCAGACGGCAGAGAACTAAAAGGATTAGATCATAGGTGTTGAATGAATACGGACCACTAAGGTCTCAATCACCAGGTATCTAGTCTTTCCTATTTTGTGGGATTCTCGTTTCTATTTTTTTTCTTGTATAACGGATAATTCATATAAACAATATTCACGCCAAGTGTTAGACAATTCAATGCCGAAACATTTAAACCATGATACTGTACATATATATATTCCAATTTAGTGATGAAAATGATATTGAATTTATCCACAGTCGGGTGGAGAGGCCAAGGATTAAACCACAAACGAAAATCAACTTTGTTACTTTTATATGAAGAAAATGATATCGAGTAATTTGTTTTATCAAAGCAATAGTAAAAAATTTCACTTCAAGATACTATGTTCGATTTTTTATTTTTCTCAAAAAAATGAAGATGCCGTGAAGAATATGATAGATTCATCGGACGGCAAAATAAGTAAAGAGATAAACACGTGTCAACATCCAGTACTGAATACGATAATAGGGCCCCATCTGTTAGCGTGCAGGAAGCACAGATTTTAGTTAAAACCTCTTTTTTATTATTCCCTCTCCCACTTATGTTCAATCAAAAAGTCACTATTTACCTAATTCTGTCTTTTTAATTTTAAAAATCCTCATTGTATTAAAAAAAAAAAATTCACTTTTACCTAAATTGTTTTCCTTATGTTATTACCCAAAATAAAATTTTCTTAAAATACGCCTTATACTTAAAAACGAAAAAAATATGAAAAACACACCTAGCTGTTTTTTAGTTTATATTTTATAATGATCAAACTAGCCCAATAATAATTTAAAGCCCAATAGCATCGTTTGAGTCTTGAGCGCATTTAAATTGCAGGCCTATGATGGTAACTGACGATTATGACCAGGCCCGCCTTATGAGTTATGACTACTATTTTCGATATTTTTTTCTTTCTCAGATTCTTCTTTCTAAATTGTATTTATTTTCATAAGATTCCCATACAATCATACATAAACTATTCAGATACGATATAGAGTTTGCAACTACCAGAAAAGCACTTGAAATATTTTTAAAAAGTTTTATAAATGAAACAAGCACATCTATCAATTTCATTTGTCATACTAATATATATTGTTTTTACAAATTTTGATTTTGTCAGCCAAACAGATTCATAATTAATTATTAATGGAAGAAATTACATTTCAAATCAAAAGAAGCGTGGGCTGCTACTCTAACCATAGATTTCATTTTAATATGAGTGGAATGCACGTTGCTGCTACGAATTCTATACCGTATTATATTCATTAATCTCCTCCAATATTAACTGTTGAATCAATTTAATTTCAATGCTTCACTGACTCCATGCATGTGTATTTCCCTATCAGGGCATGACCTACTTTTACCCTATTCGATAAACCCAACTTTTTATTTTTATGACTATGCTTTGGGATATTTTACATACTCAAACTACTAAGTAGACGACTTATACCCGTTATTATTCAATCTTAAACCCGGACTGCACACATATAATATAACTACGTTTTGTCAAAAAAAAAAAAAAATCACACAAATACGTTTTGTAATTATGTGTAGTTATTGAATATTTTGTTTTTAAAAATTTTATGAGTTCAAAATATGTTGACATTTTCAAACTTATTTTAAAAAGTTTGAGTTCTCAGCGAACCTTTTCCTCTTTCTTAATAGCCTCATGGATTATTCTGATATTTTGTAAAAACATTCTAAATTAAAAGGGTTTATAATATAATTTGGTCTAAATATTGTTGATTATAAATATTTAACCAAATAACACGTTACCTGAATAGATTCCTAAAACTCTTCACTCCACAACATCTCATATTATCATAGCTTATAAAATTCATTCAACAAAAAGCAATTGACTACATAGTAGTACTAATTAAAGCTTCGAAACCGACGAAAATGCTAAATGACAGAAGTACGACCAGTGGTTGGGTGGATCTCTAAATATGACACTATAATAAGGGCCCATCCAAGCCCATAAAAGAACATGAGAATAATAAGCAAACAAAAGAGACAGATTCTAGAAGAGGAGGTACTCAAAACTTAGGACGTACAACAATATCTATGTACTGCTTTGCGACAAAGCGTAGAATTTAGATTTAATAGTCTCCAAACAAACACAAACCTAAAGTTTCTGTTCCTTCAAGCCCCTTTATATATATCTCCCTGGTCGATCTCCTTTCGTTACATCATAATTCTTTGACCTTCTTCTTCTTCTTCTTAGCCAGCTCATATCATTTTTTAAAAATTTCATATAACGTATAAAACAATTACGTATTCTTGTCTCCCACTCTCTTCCTCCTCCCTTAATATTTCATATTAATTTAAGTAAAGAGCAAATATAAGTAATTGATTCTGTCATCTAAGTATCTACGTGGCGTAATCCCCTGAGTTCCTGCCAGCGTTTCAGACAACAATTCTTTCCCCTTGCCTTTGCATATTCATTAAGGTACCCACATATGTCTTTTTAATGCCGATTGTAATTTGTATTCAATAATTACCTTATGATTACTGATTACTGATTGATTATTAGTACTAGTAATAGTTAATGAATGTTTTCTTTGTGACATTAATTTTGGCGGCTTAAACTTTGAACTAATTAGATATTGTGAATTAATCACATACGTTAGACCATAGTCCATACATAAACCCAATATTAATTTATTCCCATCCATTTTTCTTTTGAGGTAAACAACAACAACAACTTATCTTTATATTTCTTTTTCAGAACAATAGATAAATTAGTAGAGGTGATTAGTTTAAGTAGATAGGAAAAAAGATACACACACTAAAATTAATGTCAAGAAAGACTATGAAGAAGAAAGAAAGAAAACAACTGTGAAAACCACGACTTGGCCACAAAAATTGAAGCGTTGAAAATTGTGTGTTTGTTTTTTTTGTATCAATCGGTTGAGAAGTGCCTCTCTTGTTTTTTTTTCCTCTCTTTCTTCTTTATTCATATTTCACTTTCTTTCTTTCTTTCAAAATTTCTCACCTTCTTTCTCTTCTCTTCTTTGCTTCTACAGTTTTCATGGCCATCGGTGAAAACCGTGTAGAGAAATATTAAATTTGATATATATTGTGTTAAGTGTTGGTTGGTTGGTTAATCTCTCTCACTGATGAAGTTATCGCCTCTGAGTTTCTCTACGAGTTCGAGTTTCAGTCACGCCGATGGAATCGACGACGGTGTTGAGTTAATATCATCTCCATTTGCCGGCGGCGCAATGCTGCCGGTTTTTCTCAACGATTTGAGTCGTAACAGTGGAGAATCCGGAAGCGGTAGTAGCTGGGAAAGAGAGCTCGTGGAGGTTACGTTAGAGCTCGACGTCGGCGATGACTCCATACTCGTCTGCGGAATGTCTGAGGCGGCGTCTGTTGATTCTCGGGCGAGATCGGTGGATTTGGTAACCGCGAGGTTATCGAGGAATTTATCGAATGCGTCTACGAGAATCCGCCAGAAACTAGGGAAGTTACTGAGGTCGGAATCGTGGAAAACGACGACGTCTTCTACCGCCGGCGAGAGAGATAGAGATCTTGAACGTCAGACGGCGGTGACTTTGGGGATTCTGACGGCGAGGGATAAACGGAAAGAAGACGCGAAACTACAGCGATCAACGTCGAGTGCGCAAAGAGCGTTAAAAGGATTACAGTTTATAAATAAAACCACGAGAGGAAATAGCTGCGTCTGCGATTGGGATTGCGATTGCGATCAGATGTGGAAAAAAGTTGAAAAGCGATTCGAATCGCTTTCTAAAAATGGATTACTCGCCCGAGACGATTTTGGCGAGTGCGTTGGTAAGTCAATAAATATCTATATATACATACGAAAATGATCATGGACCAATCCACTGTTTTGTAAATTTAAAGGGATGGTGGATTCGAAGGACTTTGCGGTGAGTGTATTCGACGCGTTGGCTAGGAGAAGAAGACAGAAACTGGAGAAGATAACGAAAGATGAACTTCATGATTTCTGGTTACAGATTTCTGACCAAAGCTTCGACGCACGTCTTCAAATTTTCTTCGACATGTACGTGTCTCTTTGATTCTCTCTTTCTTTTTATTTTTAAGTCAAGTTTTTGGGTTTGTCTTTACGTTTATAACTGTTACGGGAATAACGCACTGCAATTAGCAAAAGCATAAGAAAACAAATGTATTGATCCAAGTGCAACGAATAATTCAGTTGACGTTAATAATTGAAGAAAGTTTTATCTATAATTGATATTCCAAATTCTGAATAACGCCGGCGAGGTCTCATCAACTTGCATTTTAATAAGATTTGAGTTGATTTTTGTTTTCTGGTGGTATTTTATGAAGTTTAGCTGATTAAATTCACTTATTGAGTAAAAATGTTGTTGATTAAAGATAATGTTAGCTTACCAATCATTCTTTGATTGTAATTTGTTATCTCTTTAGTGAGAACTACCGCAACTTCACAATAATTTTCTACAATTTTGGGAATTATTAGCCTTAAATAAAATAACATGTGTTGGTTAAGAACTTAAGATGAATTGTGATTGTTTTTAAAACCAAATATCATATCCTTGTAGAGAGATATAGATAGATACATCATTTAAATCACGTGGTGTTCTTAGCCGTTGGATCTGGTAGTTCACGCAATCAATGGCGAAAATGGTCTAGTGAGTTTAAGTAATGGGCCGCGGTTTACTTGGCCCAGTAAAAAATAAACTTTTACCAAATTTTCAAAAAGTTTCCTCTTTCAGCTTTCTTTTTCCCGCAATAAGTTTCTTGCAAGTATAAGATACAATGACTCTTATATACACCAAGCTGCCAAAATGAGTTTGCAATTTTTTACTCTTTTTATGGCCAAACATTTAATTCAGTAACATTATGGTTTACACTCAACTCGTTTTGTTATTCTGTCATTTTTATGACATAACTAAATATATTTTGTTGTTTAATGATTCTACAATTCTGTTATAATTTGTAGTGTTACTGAAAGAAAAAAAAAGATTCTAACTGGTACCGGTTTTTTGTTACAGGGCTGATAGTAACGAAGACGGGAAGATCACTAGAGAAGAAATCAAAGAAGTAACTTTCTTTATTCTTCAACATAGAGATTACGTTTAAAACAATCAATCTCTTTAACAACTCTTGTACTTTTGAAACGCAGCTTCTAATGCTAAGTGCATCAGCAAACAAGTTAGCAAAACTCAAGGAACAAGCTGAAGAGTACGCATCTCTGATCATGGAAGAGCTTGATCCTGAGAATTTTGGATACATTGAGGTTCAAAAAAACATAATATATTCGAACACACAATCAACGATTCTTTTATGTTTCTTAACTTTTTTGTGTTGTCTCAGTTATGGCAACTCGAGACACTCTTACTTCAGAGAGACGCATACATGAATTACAGTAGACCACTTAGCACAACAAGCGGTGGAGTAAGTACACCAAGACGGAATCTAATAAGACCTCGTCATGTGGTTCAAAAGTGTAGAAAAAAACTTCAATGTCTGATTCTAGATAACTGGCAAAGAAGCTGGGTTCTTTTAGTGTGGGTCATGCTTATGGCCATCCTCTTTGTCTGGAAGTTTCTAGAGTACAGAGAAAAAGCTGCGTTTAAGGTCATGGGGTATTGTTTAACCACTGCTAAAGGAGCTGCAGAGACTCTTAAGCTCAACATGGCTCTGGTTTTATTACCTGTCTGTAGAAACACATTGACTTGGCTAAGATCTACACGCGCTCGAGCTTGTGTTCCTTTTGATGACAACATCAATTTCCATAAGGTACCTTCCTTCAGTCTTTCGATTTTTCAGTTTTAGTCAGAGCACAACATTTGAGATAAACTCTTTCTCTCTCTCTTGTCCTGTTTGTGTGCCAGATTATTGCTTGTGCCATAGCGATTGGGATACTTGTTCATGCTGGTACTCATTTGGCGTGTGATTTCCCCCGGATTATAAACTCGAGTCCAGAACAATTTGTCTTGATCGCTTCTGCCTTCAATGGTACTAAGCCTACATTCAAAGACCTGATGACAGGTGCAGAAGGAATCACCGGGATCTCGATGGTGATCTTGACAACCATTGCATTCACATTAGCATCAACTCATTTCAGGAGAAACCGTGTGAGGCTTCCGGCACCACTTGATCGGTTGACTGGCTTTAACGCATTCTGGTACACTCATCACCTTCTAGTGGTTGTCTACATCATGCTCATTGTCCACGGGACCTTCCTGTTCTTTGCTGATAAGTGGTATCAGAAAACGGTAAGCAGCAGCAACCATAATCTCTCTTTACTTTAAACCGAAAAACCAAATGTCCTGAAACCTAAATTATTGTTGATTACCACTGTTCCCAGACTTGGATGTACATCTCGGTTCCTTTGGTGCTCTACGTGGCAGAACGAAGTCTGCGAGCTTGTAGGTCAAAGCATTACTCTGTCAAAATCCTCAAGGCAACCACCATAAACCGAGCAAATTCATTCCTGTTAAAAGGTGTTTTAATAACAAAATAAACCCATGAACCTTCAATCTGATCTCTGCAGGTTTCCATGCTACCTGGAGAAGTACTCAGCTTAATCATGTCAAAGCCTCCTGGATTCAAGTACAAGAGCGGTCAGTACATATTCTTGCAGTGTCCAACTATCTCTCGATTTGAATGGTGAGTACTGATACCGAATTCCCATAGTGTTAACAAACATCTCAGGTTTCACTCAGAAAGATATTCCCTAAACTTTTCCAGGCACCCATTTTCTATTACCTCTGCACCAGGAGATGACCAACTTAGTGTTCACATCCGAACACTCGGAGACTGGACAGAGGAGCTACGACGAGTTCTAACTGTGGGCAAAGATCTTTCAACATGCGTGATTGGGCGTTCAAAATTCTCTGCCTATTGCAATATTGATATGATAAAGTAAATTTCAAGACATCTTTGCTTTCTCCTTACTCACTTGGATACCTATTATTAACATGGCTTGTTGATCCTGCACTGACAGCCGACCAAAATTACTAGTAGACGGTCCATATGGAGCTCCAGCACAGGACTACAGAAGCTATGATGTCTTGCTCCTCATTGGACTGGGAATAGGAGCTACTCCTTTCATAAGCATCCTGAAGGATCTGCTGAACAATTCAAGAGACGAACAAACAGTAAGTCCAATTCAGTGCACCAGAAAAGTTAGTCTTTTCTAGAACCTTGCACCAAATACATATCTCTAAACTTCATATGGCACAGGACAATGAATTCAGCAGATCGGATTTCAGCTGGAATAGCTGTACATCTTCATATACCACAGCAACCCCAACTTCAACACATGGAGGGAAAAAGAAAGCAGTGAAGGCTCACTTTTACTGGGTCACAAGGGAGCCAGGATCCGTTGAATGGTTTAGAGGAGTAATGGAGGAAATATCAGACATGGACTGCAGAGTAATACTAAACACCAGCATATCATTCATTTGCATCACCTCTTTACCATTGATCGATATACTAACATATTCCTTCATCTTCTCGTAATACAGGGCCAGATTGAGTTGCACAACTACCTTACAAGCGTATATGATGAAGGTGATGCAAGATCAACCCTGATAAAAATGGTCCAGGCTTTGAACCATGCCAAACATGGAGTTGATATTCTATCCGGAACACGGGTAAGAATTGATGCAGGGCATATAACCAGAAACTATTTGCCAATATTACCTATAACTGACAAAATAACATCATTCAAACAGGTGAGAACACATTTTGCAAGGCCCAACTGGAAGGAAGTCTTCAGTAGCATAGCAAGAAAGCATCCAAATTCGACAGTCGGTAATTATTCTATACAATCAGCTGCTTACCATCAAGACATCTTATAAATCTCTCTTCTAGGACTAACGAATTAATACCATTGGAAAAGAAAGAAAACTTGCAATAGGAATTATGACACATGCAAACACATGAACATGTCTGCTAATATTTAGGCCAGGTATTACGAAGCATATGTGAAAACAATTTATATAATTGTGCAGGAGTGTTTTACTGCGGCATACAAACCGTGGCAAAGGAGTTGAAGAAGCAAGCACAAGACATGAGTCAAAAAACAACCACACGGTTCGAGTTCCATAAGGAGCATTTCTAATTCAATGTTACAAGCCAGCTTCTATCACTTTCCCTAAAGTGAGATTCAAATCCAGCCCGCCATTATTTTTTTTCACACTAACTTCACAGTCACTTAGCAAAGTAGATTATATACACTATGTTAAAAAAGGAAACATTGTCTTGCCTGTTTGTATAGACCCCGCCTAAAGGCATGAAAATAACAAATCTAAGTTACTATACGAAATAATATACGTGTCTTTCCCAAGATGATTCAATCTCTCTTTCCATTACCACAAGCTACTAGTCACAAAGGCAGAGAAGCAAACAACAAATTTTCATTGATAAGGTGCCTCAGCACAGTATATTGGTACTAAAACACATTCAAGGATAAGAATAGAGTAATGCCTTTGTGCTAAGTGTACCAAAACTTGCAGTAGAAGACGAGGTTGGAGTTAATCATCCTTTATTCTTCTCAGTAATTTAGAAGCCCAGCGTCGAACCCGTCTCTTAAGTGTATAACCCACAAACACTCCAGCGACAAAGAAAACAGCGCACAACTTTGAACACGTCCAGACCGAAACTCCGCTGCCACCAAACACAGTCCCAAGATAGGTCAGATAATTTTCTTAAATTAGAACTAATAGTACACAAAACACGTAAAGCCATTACATATTAGTCGAATCAATCAGAAACAACCCAAAGCTCCTACTAGATAGTCTATAATCGACCTGCACAGTTTTGTTCCTCGGGTATCTAAGATCTTAGATCATTTGAACAAGCCATTACAAATTTACAAGCTCTGTGTGATGTGGAACTGGGAAATCATCATGGTCTCTAGGTTTTGAGCTATAACACAAAATCTGCCCTCTTTTTCATTTTTGTTCCATCTTTTTAAAATTTCTCTCAAGCAGGCAGACCAATTCATAATCCATCCACAGAAATAGTGATTATTATTATCATCCTTCCCATAATTAGAGAGAATCTGAAAAATTGGAGACATGCCCTCACTCACTCACCCAAAATTCTTAAAAGTTCTTAGCTTTACTGGCAAAATGATCTCTTTTCGAACAAATATTGAATAGAAGCAGCTTACCTGGGAGGTCTGGTTACCAGAGTGCCGGATCCTGCGTCGTATGTAGTAGTCAAGTTGCCGGCGGCGGCTCGTTTGTCTTGCATCAGATTATCCGCAAAATCAGATAGAGAAGACGACGAAGAAGAAGCTGCCGATTTCGCTTCTTTCACCATCTTGCTGTAAAACTTCTCCAAACCCTCCATTTCTGGCCGATCAATTAGGGTTTAGGGTTCAATGATGATTCCAGTCATGAAGGAAGCGATTGCTAAATTGACTTCTCGTTGACCAAAAGGACAAAATTGGAATTTCATAATTACTAGTTGAAAATAATCCTTGACCAAGGTCATACAATAATACAATATTATTATATAAAATATCATGTACTTTACACATACATTTATTTATTCATTAATTATACATCCATCACACAACAATTCGTAACAATTTCATTTTGTAATATATATTCAATTTAGTTTAAGCAGTCATATCTTCTTTTTCTTCTTGACCGAGTCGGTAATCTTGAGAACCATAAGGACTAAAAGCTTCAAGGAGGAAGTTGGATTTACGCCAAGGATTGAGTCCCATGTCGTTGCACATATCATCAGCATGTTGGATGCTGAACGTGGAAATGCAATGACGTTTGTAGAATCTGCTTGAGTTTCTCGTCACTTCCATTTCTTTTAAGAATTGATCCAACATCTTCTCTTTGCTTGGTAATCTGAATTTCTCATCCACTAGCCGGCTTAGCCACATTGAACGTAGCTCTGATGTGTGTAAGTTCGAGCTGCTTTGGACGTATCCTACGAAACCCATGTTTGGTATCAATGGATGGATTGTTCCCCTGTAAATGATTTAGTTTGTATAAGCAACGGTCCAAATTTCATGAGTATACTAATAAAAGAATATATAGGCTTCCACTTGTACCACTGAATATGTTTATAGTCATAGAACTATATATTATAGCATGATCGTCTTTTTAAGTGTGCAACTAATGCATTTTCACATAATTTCAATTAATCTAAAGACGATTTTTATGTGTATGTACCTGTATAAAGGCATGACACCGCTTGGAAACTCAAGCCAAGTTCGGAAAGGTTCAGGAACAATAGCTTTGAGCTTCTTCTTGCCATCATAACCAGTAGCAAGTATCACAACATCAGCTTCTAATGTCGTCCCATCTTCAAACACAATCCCTTCTTCATAAAACCACCATTTTGATGATTTCTTAAACCGGATCATCCCTTTATCCGCTTCCTCAAAGAAATTCTCCGGTATGATCGCCATTTGACAAGAAGCATAGTCTTCCTCGAAAGAATGGTTTGGTTTTAGACCATATTTCTCAAGAGGTAGCTTCCATAAAACATATGATTCGATGAACTTGGAAACTACGGCACGCTGTTGTCACATATATGTTAAGAAACTTATAAAATTCTCAAGATTTTTGCATATAGAGAAGTGAAAAAGGTAATAAGATGACTAACCAGAAGAGAGAAGAGGAGGCAAAAGAGAGTTCTAAGGAAGCTTTGGTTAGGCCTATCATGGAGGAACTGAGAAGCTCTCGAAGAGTAGAACAAGAAGAATGGTAAGCCCCACACCCAATAATGTGGGATCCCCCAATGAGTTGTTCTCACCACCATTGTGCAAGCTTTTCCTCCTTCCCCTGCAAAATTTAAATATTATATTTAATTATGGGAATCAGATTAAATAAAGATCGAAATCGGTCATCTTAGGATATATATTTAATATGTTGTTTAATTAACTTGCGAGTAACTGTTTAATTGTTGCCAACTAGAACCATATACGTTCCAAGTCCAACCGAAAAGAAATAATATATACTAGTAAGTAAGACAATTATTGCTATCACTATATAGTATATATATTTTATCTTTATTTTGACTTGATCAGCCAATTATTAAGAGTGAAGCTAATTTATATAAATAGACATAGATATCTATGTACCTTGATTAGCTAAAGCAGACTCTAAAGCCAAATCAATGGCGGATTTCTTGAAGCCGATGACGGCTACTTTTTTGCCACTGAGGAGAGTAGAAGCTTCTTCTTTCTCTAACTTGCAGTAATCCATCGAATGCATTACTTTTCCTTGAAACATCTCCGGCCCTTTCTTTGCCGGAAAAGCTGGTATTCTTGGAACGTCGCCGTATTTCCCGGTACACACAACCACGAACTCAAATGCATGCCACTGCACACAAAAACATTGATATACAATATTTCATAAATGATGCATGCAGTAATATGGCAGTTTGAGATCCGGCTTAGGCTTCAAAGTTACCGAAAAACAATCGAGACAAACATTGAGATACGTAAGTTTAAATATGCGTATGCACCATTTGCTCGTGTAAATGCATGCATATGCAAATATATGAGACTGAATTAGCATTAAAGAATTGAGACAAACCTGAATATCTCCAGAATCTCCGATCTGAACAGCAACTTCCCATACAGGTTTTCCGGGCAACAAGTTGCCGTAAGCACCAAGGTCAACCATCTGAGGAGTTTCGCCATCACCGATGAACCTTACTTCGATGACCTTAGAGCCAAACTTCATGAATTTGAGAAGATCAAAATGTTTGGCATAAGATTCCAAGTAATCTAATATCTCAAGGTAAGGTGGGAAAGTTGTGTCATCTCTATTATTGGGCCATGGAAAGTCGGAGAACTCGTAATCGACTCGAGCCGATTGTAATTTAGTCGTCTCGTAAGTGCAGCTCCTCCAAACACCTCCGACTGAATCCGAGGCTTCGAATACGGTCGGGTTGTGATGAACTAAGTTCTTAGCGGCTGCTAATCCGCTAACACCAGCACCGATGATGGCTACTCTCGAAGAAGTAAGCTTATCATAGTTAGAAGCCATCTGAGAGAGGTTATGCTAGAGAGAAGAGAGATTAATGGTTTTGAGGAGAGGAATGGTTTTGATGAAGAGTGTTTTGAGTTGTTTGTGAGTTTGCATGAACATATTTATAAGATGTTTTTGGGTCGGGTCGGGTATTGTGTAGTCGGGTCAGGAATGAGTTTTATTAGGGAGCACGTGCTTTTGAATATTAGTTTAGTTTCGAGTAGGTTTGAAAGATCTAAACTGTTTTTTTTTTATCGCTGAGAAATTTTGTGGTTATTGTGAGGAAATTTCTGCAAGCGTGAGAAATATATTAAAAATTCGCTTTGTGTATTTGTTCGTGTTAAATTTCTAAGTACTTTCAAGAAGTCTAATGGAATATTTTCTCTTTTGTTAAATTAGGTTTTTAACTTGCTTTGTCTTCTTGAATATGAACAATTAAGAGCTTCTTAGTCTATAAATTGACCCAACTGTATTATATACAAATGCATAGATTTTTTTATATCAAAAATAGGTTTAAAACAAATTCTTGGTTCCATTAATATCGTTATCGAAATCTCCTTCCTATTTAAAATGTACTCTCGAATATCATTTGAGAATATTATAAGAATGAGAGAAAATTCCATTGTCCTCGGTGACAAAATTGATATATATATATATATATATATATATGTTTATTGCGAATTTACTTACAAAAATTATCTGACATCTAAATTTTATGGATAGTTGTTTATCGAGAAATATCGTGCGTGATAGAACGGATGACTGTATGTAAGCAATTTGATCGCTCATTAGCGAATCTAACTCAACTTAACACATGTGTTCTAGTCTACTCTTTTTATTTACAATCAATATGTATGCTTTCTTGAGATAATTATAACATCATATACGTACAGCTTAATACACGGGAAAATGTTTGTTTTTCCGAGAGCTTTCTAACGTTTAAGTCTTGAAAGAACAATATAATTATTGTTTTTAATCAATAAAGGAAATGTTCTCCGCAATGAAGTAAGACAAATAAAATGAACATCATAATTTTTACAATGTACATAAGACACATCCTTAAAAAAATAATTAACATAGTCGACAAAGACAATCTTGATTATGGTTTGATTTCCGCACAAGAAACGGGTCCGGATTGAAGCCATCCCTTATTAACAAGCCGTTGAAGAGCATGTACAGAGGTGAATTGAAATTTTCTATGTGTGATGAATTTAATAGTTTGGGTGGAATTATGATATATATAGTTAGTTCATGGTGAATTAGGTAAACTGTAAAGCATAGAAGTATATGGTGATACGAGTAGAGCGCCTTTAATTCATGTAAATTGCTATATGCAGCCCTTACTCTTACTATTCTCATACATTACAAGATCTTGAGTTTAATTTATCAACGAGAAAAAACAAAACGAAAAAAAGTATAATCTTTATATGGTCTTTGGTGGATAGACTTTATAAATGTATTTTAATTAATCATTATTGGTCTATTCTTAATCTGTTATTTCTGTCAGGTTCTTGAACTATAACTACTACTATCTCTATTTATTTATTTTATTTTTTGTCTCTAGTTTACTTTTGACTAAATCTTTATCCCTAAAAGCGAATTAAAATAATAATCGAGTACGTGTCCATGCAAGTGTTGAATTTCAAAACAATGGAAAAAAGTCTAGGTAGCCTTATCACTTATATTTGACTATCACCCAAAACTATGAATTGTATAAGCACACATTGACGAAGGATTTTTCCGACTAAATTTATGTTATACATTTTTATTTTTATCAAATTTGTGTCCAATTGTATTATTAGTTATACTATATATATTAAAAAGATAGAAAAAGAGATATAAAACAGTAAGATTACGAAATTGTTAAAGACAACGTAGTAATACATAAAGCGGTAAGGATTTTGTACCACCTTACTTTTAGAAATCATAAGTTTATATCTGCGATACTATAATGTAAGTTCAATTAAGAAGGAAATACATGATGGTAATATAATAATAATGTGGATTATCTAAGAAAATATAGCTATTACCATTACAGAAAAAGAGATTCAATTGCATCACATAATTTGTGTCAAAAAATTAAATGATACTAATTTGAATCATTTATTTATTAATAATACAAAAATTATAATTTAACATCAGTTACAATAATTATTTAACATCATTAATGCACACATTAGAATAAAAATATGTTCTAAAAAAAAAGAACAATTGTTCTCTCAAATTAATAGAATATATAGCTTGACTTAAGATATGTTGTCACACAACACTCTGCACATATATATAAACCAAAATAAGACTAGTCCTTTTTTTTGTTGGGTTGACCATTCTTCTTTCTTTTCTTTCCTTTTTTTGCCAACAACCATTCTTCTATAATATTGTCACTTGCGATGGTTTTTTTAGTATTATTAGCATATATGTATTTCGCAAATACGAAAAAAACAAAATCCAGTTGTCCTTATTTTCTGTTATTTATACTAACTCAAATACGTACACATCTATAATAATTTTATATCCAACCATGACATACCCCTAATCAGTTAGTAAATGATGTTTAATTAGGTATCTTAACATGTGTACCGAGTAAGCCAATTTTTTGTTAGTCGTGAATGTGGAGAATCTTCAAGTCAGACGTAACAGCACAAAAAAAATGAAGCCTAGTGACTAAGTCACAAATATACTTAATTAACTTGGTAGATTGTCAGTATCAGATTTTATGAGAAAACTAATGTCGATTTTTTTTGTATTTACTGTAATACAATCATTTGGTTGATTAACTGAGTCAAGGTTGTTTATGTATCAAATCACTTTAAATTTGAGGAATATCAAATAATATGATGAGCATGATATATGTATATTTATGCTATATAGAATACTTATGTATATATATATATATATAGTCATACAAAAATGATCAAATATAGTGAAAAGAGGAGGATCGTTAAGAAAAAAAGAGAGCGAGAGAGAGAGGAGGAAGTAACAAAGAAAATGAGGAGTTTGAACTCAAACAGAGGAGAGAAAGTTAGGAATATGGTTTGAGAAAATAAAAAAGGAAGAGAGTATGTACAATGTACCATTTTAATTGTTTGGTACGAATCAATTTTCTTACGATTGATATTTCGTAATCTTACTTCTTGTCTTTGTTACATGCATGTTTGGTGTGGTCCTAACTCCTAAGCATCTTATATATGCCCCTCCATCATAATCGAGAGAGAGAGAGAGAAAAAAGCGATATACAGTTTAACAAAGGTAAACTTTTATTTGATGTTACTATTTTCCCCTCTAATATTTACCATTCCCTTTTAAGATTTTTGCATTTTAATTATCATATTAACGAATATTTGTTATTTTAAGTTATCAACTGTGTATAGATTTATTTAGATTTGTTTTAAATTTCACGCGGGTGTCCTTGTCTCTGTGAGCATATACTTAGTTGCTGCATAAACAATTAAACATATACAATCTATATGAGCGTTGATAATATTATCGAAGTCTTTTTTTTTTCTCTTAATTGATTGCGTATTGTTTGTACTTTGTACAATGATCAACACGACAACACTCAACAGTAAACACAAAAACACATATAGAACCCTAACCTTTGAAACTATATATCAAACGAATTCAGATCCTAATCAACAACTACCAATAGTTAATAAGTACATTCTCGTAATAGTATAATTAAAAGTTTTCTTTGTTTGCAACAAGAACATATTTCATCATTGAAAAATGAAAAGTTAAGACGGATGGACCGGTCAAGATATTATTTTATATAACATCTGGATCAACTGATCGAGATTTGATCAAATACTAACAATATAGAGCTAACAACATAATTTCACTTTGTGAAACCAACAACGTTGAATCTTCTCTTGAAAGTTTCATAGCACTTGAAATCTTCATAACATTGACTTCTACTGTAAGATATTAAACTATATATGAATGCGTCGACTATTTCTATTTTTGACCTAGTAAATAAATAAAAGGCCTTAACTTGGAAGTTTTAGAAACGTACGGATTTAAGATTTTAAAACAAAAATAAATAAAAACGTATTGAAAAAGTTTTACAAAAATAAAAGTAGATGAAACTTGATGTTCAAGGTTCTTCTTTGGTTAGGTGTGTTGGCAGTGGCGGAGCCAGAACAATGACTCATTGGGGTCAAAAATAAATTAAACGAAACGATAAACTTTACTATAAACATAACAATGTCATTACAAATAAAAATTCTAAAGATGAACTCTGCGTTCACTCATATCTTGGAATCGTTTTATCACCGATTCGTTTGTAACAGTGTTAAGTGCTTGCTTTTCAATAAAACAAACAAGACAATCACTTAAGAACATATCACCGATACGGTTACGCAATGTAGTCTTCACAAAATTCATCGCGGAAAAACATCTTTCGACAGTTGCCGTTGCAACAGGAAGAATCAAAGATACCTTTAGAAGACGATATACCAAAGGATGTGAAAGATGCTTTCTTGTCTCTACCATCACACGAGCAAGATCACCAAGACACTTTAAATCTGTAAACCTTTCATCGTTTTTCACATTATCAAGGTAGATCTCAAGTTGATGATCAAGAGATCTACGCTCCACAAAACTAAAGTCATCTGGAT